>ERZ772909.814-NODE-814-length-18240-cov-38.925268_pt1 | contig 18240 bp, 15 predicted proteins | sample MGYA00511137_ERZ772909 | MGnify/ENA primary metagenome ERZ772909 (study PRJEB29015, sample SAMEA2738095) | human oral metagenome | biome: human oral; feature: human-associated habitat; material: saliva | place: China | collected 2270 ... | reverse complement strand
CGCGAGCTGGGTTCAGAACGTCGTGAGACAGTTCGGTCTCTATCTATCGTGGGCGCAGGAAATTTGCGTGGCTCTGACACTAGTACGAGAGGACCGTGTTGGACTGACCTCTGGTTTACCGGTTGTGGCGCCAGCTGCACCGCCGGGTATCTACGTCGGGATCGGATAAGCGCTGAAAGCATCTAAGTGCGAAGCCGGCCACAAGATTAGATTTCCTCATAAGGGTCGTTGTAGACTACGACGTTGATAGGGTGTAGGTGTAAAGACGGTGACGTCAAAGCCGAGCACTACTAATCGCCCGAAACTTCCATTCCTTTAGGTGGAATACACTTAAAGCTGCTACGTTTATCTCTAGAAACTAGAAGCACACGAAGAACTAGATGTTCTAGCACTTCTAGAAAGACTAGATACTCTAGAACCTCTAGAAAATATAGCTCAAAGCACAATCGTTATTTGTCAAGATTGCATGTTCAAACGATATTTCCGGTGGTTATAGCGACGGGGTTCCACCTCTTCCCATTCCGAACAGAGAAGTTAAGCCCGACCGCGCCGATGGTACTGCACACCCGCGGGAGAGTAGGTCGCCGCCATTTTACGAAAGCCCTGAGTTCACAATGGACTCGGGGCTTTTTCTTTGTATATACTTATCAGCAACTACGCTTTACTCTTCCTACTTTTAGAAGTGTTTCCTCTATCTCCCGACTTTTCTTCCTCTTAATGTCTCTTTTTCTATTGCGTCCTTCTGCTGTTTCCTTGAACGGTAAATCCCCATTTGTGAGTACCTGTGGCATTTTCATCCTTCTATCCTTGGCATATTGCCGAAAATTGCTTATTTTTGCTAGGTCAATTTTGCAATAACTTATTTTTCCTTTATGGACTGGATTATCTCTCTCCTTACGGATCCCAAAAGTGCAGCGCATTTGCTGATTCTCTACGCCCTTGTGATTAGTCTCGGTGTGCGTTTCGGACAGTGGAAGATTGGTGGAAAGAAAAACGGTGTAGCCTTCGGGGTTACTTGGGTCTTGTTTGTGGGCATTCTTGTAGGTCACATTTGCACCAACTACTTATATGATAATGCCACAGAAGCTGTGGCCTATCAACGCCATATCATCGACATTGTCAAAGAGCTTGGGCTCATTCTTTTCGTCTACTGTATTGGTTTGCAAGTAGGTCCCAGTTTCTTCCAAACCTTCAAAAAAGGTGGTTTAGGTATGAGTTTGTTGGCAACACTCCTTGTCTTGCTCAATGTCGCTATGACCCTCGGGTTGTTCTATCTTGCTGACAACACAGGCATCTTCGCGCATCCCCATCAGAAAGACAACTTAGCTATGATGGTCGGAGTGATGTGCGGTGCAGTCACCAACACCCCCTCACTAGGTGCAGCCAATAGTATCTTACCCGAACTCTTTGGGGATGGTAATGCCACACCAGCCATAGCAAATGGATATGCCTGTGCTTATCCCCTCGGTGTGGTGGGAATCATCCTTTCTACGATTGCTTTGCGCTTCATCGCTCGCATCTCTTTAGATAAAGAACAAGAAGATTTGCGTATGAGCAATGAATCGCATCCCGAAACAACCCCTAAGCATCTTGTCATCAGTGTCACCAATTTAGCTGTTGAAGGTAAGACACTTGAGGAACTTCGCAATTTCTTCAAACGTCAATTTGTTGTAACTCGTTGCATCTATCCCAATGGAGATTTGCAAGTGGCGCACGCTGCAACCCAAATCACGATGGGAATGCGCCTACATCTCGTATGTTCTGAACAAGATGCCGAAGCCTTAGTACATCTGTTGGGACAAGTTGATGAGGAAGGAAAAGCAGAAGAAGTCGAAAGTCAACAATACGTGAGTCGTCGAATGGTAGTGACTCGAGAAGAAGTCACTGGTCGCACCCTCGCGCAACTCCATCTCTCCTCTTTGTATGGTGTCAATGTCACGCGCATCACCAGAAGTGGCATCGAGTTCTTTGCTGATCGCGATCTTCCCCTTCTTGTGGGCGACAGAGTACTTGTCACCGGTACTGAATCCAGTGTCGAGCGCGTCAAGTCCGTTTTAGGATCACAAGTAGAACGTTTGGATCATCCTAATGTCGGAGTGCTCTTTATGGGAATTCTTGTGGGTCTTCTCGTTGGACAGATTCCCATACCTTTCCCCGGAGTAGATGTCCCCGTGAAACTCGGTTTAGCAGGTGGTCCTCTGTTCGTTGCCATCCTTGTAGGAGCCTTTGGTCACCGCTATCGCATCAACACCTATGTTTCCACTTCCGCAAATTTGATGTTGCGCGAAGTTGGTCTTATCCTCTTCTTGAGTAGTGTAGGCATACAAGCCGGTGCGTCTTTCTGGCGAACATTGATGGCAGGTGACGGAGTGCACTATGTGTGGATGGGCTTCTTGATTACCGTTGTACCCATTTTGATTTGTGGATTGATTGGTCGTTGGAAACTCAAACTCAACTATTTCACCCTCATGGGACTCATAGCAGGAGCCAACACCGACCCACCAGCACTCGCTTTTGCCAACACCACCGCAGGCAACAATGCCCCAGCAGTGGGATACAGCACCGTTTATCTCCCCGCGATGTTCTTGCGCATCCTTGTGGCTCAACTCATCTTGTTGATTCTACTTGGGTAATCTGTTTTCTTTCCCTGTTCGCATCGCATCCGCAAGCGTTTAATTTGGAGAACCTCTCAAATCTTGGTGAATCTCTCCCAAAGATAAAACTCAAAAGACAATCCCCACTATCGTGTGAAACGATGGTGGGGATTTTTATGTTTGAAATGCAATGTCTATCATTTGACAGCACTAAGAGGACAAAAGACCTCCTTTCAAATGGTAGACGAAGATTTCAGCAGTAGACTATTCAGCGGGTGCGATTACTCCAGTGGGGCAAACGTCAGCGCAAACGCCGCAGTCGATGCAAGTTTCAGGAGAGATGACGTAGATGTCGCCTTCAGAGATAGAAGCTGTGGGGCATTCTTCGATGCAAGTGCCACATGCAATGCAATCTTCATTGATAATGTAAGCCATTGTGTAAGAATTTAATAAGTGAATAAATTGTTATGTTGTTATGTATGTCTGTCTTAGACCGCGCCTAGTCAAACTAGTCTTTGCAGTTTAGCGTCATCTCGACACGAAACTACAAAGAGCGTACACGAATCTTTGGCAAAGATACCCATTTCTTGCGTTCTTCGCAAAAATCTTTTTATCTTTTTCCAATTTCCATCCGTCGTTTACGTTTTTTCTATACCTTCCAGCCTCTGAAGTCACCCTATAAACGAATTCATTTCTAATGACCGATTGGGGTTTAAAGCGAGAAATTTAGCCACTTTATCGCTAAACATTGTCACTTTCAGGAAGTATAAGACGGAAAGGCACGTACTTTGCACAGAAAATTGTATCTTTGCTCAAATATCCGTGTAAGGATACTGAAAAAAGCATTTGCGCGCTCATCGTAGGTTTCGATGATTCGCATTTACCTCTTTAGCGGCTGGAAGTGCATATCTTCGCGCACCATCGGCTGCCCGTACACAGATTTACCTTTTAAAACAACACAATACACCATACCATTATGGCAAAAATCACCAAAGAAGCAGCTCTGGCTTATCACGAACAAGGGCGTCCTGGTAAGATTGAAGTCGTACCCACCAAACCTCACGCTACGCAAGCAGACCTTTCACTTGCTTATTCTCCCGGTGTAGCAGAACCTTGCCTTGAAATTGAAAAGAACAAAGATGATGCTTACCGCTACACCAATAAAGGTAACCTCGTGGCTGTCATTTCCAACGGCACAGCCGTGTTGGGATTAGGCGACATTGGTGCAGTTGCAGGAAAACCCGTGATGGAAGGTAAGAGTCTCCTTTTCAAAATCTATGCCGGTGTTGATGCTTTCGATATTGAAGTAGATGAAAAAGACCCAGAGCGTTTCATCCAAGTGGTGAAAGCCATTGCTCCCACGTTTGGCGGTATCAACCTAGAAGACATCAAAGCACCAGAATGCTTTGAAATTGAAACCCGCTTGAAGGAAGAACTCGACATCCCCGTGATGCACGACGACCAACACGGCACAGCCATCATCTCTTGCGCAGGTTTGCTCAATGCTTGCGAAGTAGCTGGAAAGCGCATTGAAGACGTAAAAGTTGTCATCAATGGTGCAGGTGCCGCTGCCATTAGTTGCGCGCGTCTCTATCTTTCTTTCGGTTTGCAGAAAAGCAATCTCATAATGCTCGATTCCAAGGGAGTTATCTCCACCGATCGTACAGATTTGAACGCTCAGAAGCGTGAATTTGCCACCGAACGCACCGATGTACGCACCCTTGCTGAAGCCGTGCAGGGAGCCGACGTCTTTGTAGGTCTTTCCAAAGGTAACATCCTCTCACAAGACATGGTGCGCACTATGGCAGCACGCCCCATCATCTTCGCTTTGGCGAATCCCATTCCAGAAATCTCCTACGAAGATGCTCGCGAAGCACGTGCAGACGTCATTATGTCTACGGGTCGCACCGACTATCCCAACCAAATCAACAACGTACTTGGTTTCCCCTACATCTTCCGTGGGGCTCTCGACACAGCGTCTTCAGCCATCAACGAAGCCATGAAGCAAGCCGCAGTGCGCGCTATTGCTGATTTGGCGCGTCAAGAAGTGCCTGATGTCGTCAAAGAAGCTTATGGTGTTGATCACCTCGAATTTGGTGCTGACTATTTCATTCCCAAACCCGTCGACCCACGTCTTGTTGTAGAAGTTTCTTGCGCAGTAGCAAAAGCCGCCATTGTGAGTGGAGTAGCGCGCAAACCCATCACCGACTGGGATGCTTATCGCACGCAACTCGAAGCGCGTATTGCTAAGAAATAAATCCGTTTTGTTCGTTTGTCTTCAGATGGTATGCGTTTGCAATTCCTACTGTTATGTTCAAGATGAACGATATTCTGATAAAGAAAATCCCCTCCCACCTAGTTTTGTGCTAAGTGGGAGGGGATTTGTTAAATCCAAATCGGTCATTAGCTCCTGAATAGATTTTTTGGGGAAGTAATCTTTTCCATAACGAGCAGCAATGTTACGGTCTAATGACTGATAGGGGAGGAGAATGGCGAAAGTTGTGATTACAACACCACACTCTTCACCGCAGGCAACACCAGAGCAAGGTCGTCAATCACTTGCTGACGTGAAGCCCCCTCGCGGATGATTACCAAAATCGTGTCGTCACCCGCCAATGTACCACAGATGCTTTGAAATTTTTGCGCATCAATTTCAGTGGTGATGCCGGCAGCATAACCAGGTCGCGTGTGCATCACCACGATATTTCCCGAAAACTCAAGTCCTAGGAAGCCCGTGTTTCTTAAAAAATCGGGAGCCTCTACTGAAATTTTGCGTCTATATAATGGATTGTCGGGAAGGATATAGCGATATCCTCCCACACTTGCCACTTTTGCAGCCTTGAGTTTCTGTAAATCTCGGGAAAGGGTAGCTTGCGTCACCTTATATCCTTCTGCTTCTAGTTCTTTGAGTAATGCTTCCTGGCTTCCTATTTCTGTGTTGGCTAGGATTAAGCGCAATACCTCTATTCTTTCGTGTCTTGGTTTCATGCTAATAATTCAGCTTGTTGCCACAAAGATAGTAAATAATCCGTTCATATGCCTAGTTTTCTATTAAAAAAACGTCACGGACGTCGTTCAATGTAGCTTTTTGAGTCTTTTATGTGAAAAAACATCCCATTTTGTTCGTTCGGGTGCTGTTCCGTCTTTCAAAGGTAGGAATCAAATGTGCTCTTTTTCGTTTGCCTGTTGCCCTGAAGTGATAGGCCCATCATAGACTTCAGAGTTTGAGGCAAAGAAATGGGAATGAGCCGTCTCACGACGAAACATTCCCTCACAGAACTTATATAGAGATGAAAAAACTATCTCGAATTTGGAGAGAGGACTACTTGTAAGCTTGTCCCCTTTGTTTATGATGCAAATGTACGCACTCTTGATGAAACTACCAAATAAATCCGCAATTTTTTTATGCATAATCGCGATTTTTCTCTATTCTCCGTATTTATCCCTTTTTTATTTCTTCTAGAGTCGCTATTTTTTTGCATTGATATTCTGATTTTCGTCTTTCTCGTCTGAAATCGCAGTGTCTATGTTCACCTTTAAGAAAACCCTATACGAGGAATTAAAGATAAATACTTCAATCCCATGCGATATAATCAATGTTCGTAAAGAAACTCTCTCTGATAATGTGAGAAATGATATTTTCTTACAGAAACTATGTGTTGTGTAGATAGTTTTCTTGTTAGAATTGAGGAGAAGCTATATAGTTCTTAAGAAATAAGTAGTATTAAATGCCTTTGTCCCTTATAGGTCGTATTTATGTCGCATAAAATATGAATATTGGATGTGTGACCTTGTTGCAGCACTACTATTTCTAAATGTAGAAAAGAGCAACATTATAACGGGCTAATGACCGATTGCGGATAATAATGAGTAAATCGTAGAGTTTCTGCACCGTTCTTTTCTCCATAAACTTTGGAGGTGAAAAAAAGACTGCGTCAAAAAAACGTTTTTTTGACACAGTCTTTTGAGCTATGCGTTTTGTTGAAGAGTTTTTTGCTCTGCAACTCAAGCAAGAGGTTCGTCAATGAAAATCTCTGTTGCAGTTTAGATACCTGCAGAGATGTTGAGCGCTTGCAACACGTAGCGCGCAACGAGCAGTGCAGAAATGATGTAGAGCGTGATAGACACTTGGTTGAAACGACCAGTGAGCACCTTAACGAGAGTGTAGCTGATGAGCCCCAATGCCATACCTTCTGCGATGTTGTAGGTCAATACCATGGTGAGCACCGTGATGAAGCTAGGAAGTGCTTCGGAGATGTCGAGCAAATCAACGTCTTGGATGGAGCTCAACATCAACACACCCACCAACACGAGTGCACCAGTGGTGGCTGCAGAGGGGATGAGCAAGAACAAAGGAGAGAGGAAGAGCGCGAGGAGGAAGAAGAAGGCCGTGGAGAAGGCTGTCATACCTGTGCGTCCGCCTTCTGCAATACCAGCGGAACTTTCCACGAAAGTGGTGACAGTGGACGTACCCAATGCCGCACCAACGCTGGTGGCAACGGCGTCGGCCATCATAGCACCCTTGATGTTTTTCACGTTGCCAGCTTCGTCCATCATTTCAGTCTTGGCTGCTGCACCAATCAATGTGCCGATAGTGTTGAAAATGTCGATGAAGACGAGCACCAAAATAGTGAGAATCATATCACCACTCAACACTTTGCTGAAGTCCATTTGCAAGAAAGTGGGAGCGATGCTATGTGGCATACTGATGGGAGTGAAGTCAGCACCGATTTTGGTAACTCCCAAAGGAATACCGATGAGGGTGCAGACGATGATGCTGTAGAAGAGAGCACCGCGCACACGAAGTTTCATCAACACGGCACTCAAAATGATACCCAAGCAAGCCAAAGAGGAGGTGGCATTGAAGTGACCGAGAGAAACGAGTGTGGCGTCATTGGCTACGATGATGCCTGAGTTTTTCAAACCAACGAAGGCGATGAAGAAACCAATACCGGCGGAGATGGCGAAACGCAAACTCTTGGGGATGCAGTTCACAATCTGTTCGCGTATATTGAAAGCTGTGAGCACAATGAAGATGAGTCCTTCGATGAAGACAGCAGTGAGAGATTGCTGCCAAGTGTAGCCCATCGTGAGGCAGAGGGTGAAGGCAAAGAAGGCATTGATGCCCATACCAGGAGCTTGTGCGAAAGGAAGTTTCGCCAGAAAGGCAATGAGGAGTGTGCCGATGGCAGAAGCCAAGGCGGTTGCCGTGAAGACAGCACCTTTCTCCATGCCGGTGTTTGCCAAAATGTCGGGGTTCACCGCAAGGATGTAGCCCATAGTGAGGAAGGTGGTGAGACCTGCCAACAACTCTGTGCGAAGGTTGTGTTTTGTAGGATCAAAACCTACGAGACGATAAAGGAATTGCATACGAAATGTATGGTTGATGAGTGAATGAATAATCAAAAGTGCCACCAGCTAGCAAGATAGTGCTTGAAAGGGAGGAAGCCTATCCGCATTGATCTAGCCAATGAGAAGGAGAGAAAATCAGCAGCATTCCTGAAACTTCCTCTGGGAATAAGTCAGGAATGCTGAGTTGTGGTTCGTTTGCGCTCTGGCGTTTTCGCTTAGAACGTCCACTTAGCAGCAAGCGTGGGATTGACGATGAGTTCACCACCCACAGCAAAGTTGTGGCTGATTTCAACTTCTGTACCAATGCTCAAATTGAAGTTGGGATCTACGCCCTTCACCTTGTTAAGATTTACCCAAAGTTGAGGTTCGGTAAGGAAGATAACATTGTTCTTGCCAGTAACATAGTTGCGATCACCCCAAATATCAGCAAAACCATTGGTGGTCATCAAACCATTGGCGAAATGGTAGTACCAAGTACCGGTGAGCTGCCATGAAGCAGGGCTTTTTTGCTTAGCCAAATACTTGAACATGGGAGTCACAGTGAAACCAGCTTGGAAATCGGGACGATTCCACGCGTAGGTGACACCAGCGAGATAGTTGTGGTTGAAAGAGAAACCATTGGTCAAACCACCATTGTATTCCACGTGAGCCAAGAAGGGAGAATTGCCCAACTTGATTTCACGAGAGATTTCCCAATAAGCCAAGTTGATACCTTCTTCTGCGTAGTTCATATCGACGAAGAAGAATGTGTTACCCCATTTGTCGGGACGGAACATTTCGACAGTGGTGGTGAGCTTGGGGCGCGTACTTTCTGTCTTATACAAATGACTACCGAAATCGTAGTGGAACTGGATGTTTTGCGCTTGAACGGCCACGCCTGCGGTGAGGAGGAAAGCAGCGAGAAGGAGTAGTTTACGGAACATATTGAGTAAATAGGTTATTGATTGCGATGAAAGAGGGAATGAGGGATAATTCAAGGGAGGTTATTTGCCCTCGTTGTGCTCGGGTTCTGGCGTTTCCACACGGTCTTCTGCACGTTCGGGGAGAACGAGGTTGAGCACCACTGCGATGATGGCGGAGAGTCCAATGCCGGCGAGAGAGAAGTTACCCCAAGAGAGAGAGGCTCCACCGATACCCGTAGTGAGGGTGACAGAGATAATCACCACGTTGCGCGAAGAAGCGAGATTGACCTTGCTGTGCAACATACTAGAAATACCAGCACCTGCGATAGTGCCAAAGAGCAACAGCATGATGCCACCGAGGATGGCTTGGTCGATGCTGCGAAGCAAAGCACTCACTTTGCCGATGAGAGAGAACACAATACCGGTTACGGCTGCGATGCGGAACACCACAGGAGCTGTGATTTTGGTCAAAGACATGGCCCCAGTCACTTCAGAATAAGTGGTCACGGGAGGACCTCCCACGAGTGCTGCGAAGACGCAAGCCAAACCATCGCCGAGCATAGTGCGGTGCAAACCAGGGTCTTTCACAAAGTTCTTACCCACTACGTTGTTCACCACGTAGACGTCGCCGATGTGCTCAATCACGGGGGCAATGGCTACGGGAATCATAAAGAGGATGGGTTCCCAAGAGAAAGTGGAGGGGAGGTGGATTTGGGGAAGTGCAAACCAGGGTGCGTCTGCAATGAGTTTAAAGTCGATGCCGTCGCTGAGTCCCGCGCCGTGCAACAAGAGGTCAGCCACATATCCCACGATGATGCCGAGGAAGATGGGGATGAGTTTCACCAAGCCTTTGGCATAGAGCGTCACGCAAATGGCGGTAGCGAGCGAAATGAGCGCAAGCAACCAATTTGATTGAGCCATCTTCACGGCTGCGGGTGCCAAAGACAGCCCGATGAGCATGATGATGGGACCAATGACGATGGGGGGGAATAGTCGGGAAATGAACTTCGTGCCGAAAGCGCGAATGAGTGCCGACATGGCAAAATAGACAAATCCCACTCCCAGAAGTCCGAAGAGTGCGCCTTGCAAACCGTAGATTTTTGTAGCGCTCACGATGGGAGCAATAAAGGCAAAGCTACTACCGAGGAAGATAGGAACTTTGCCTTTCGTGACAAGATGAAAAATAAGTGTGCCAACGCCTGCCGAGAACAAAGCTGTTGAAGGGTCAAGACCCACCAAAAGGGGGACAAGCACAGTGGCACCGAAAGCGACAAAAAGAAATTGCATACCTGCAATGACTTTTCGCGTTGGGGTGAGAAGAGGAGTTGTTTCTGACATAAATTTGTCTATATAGATACGATTAAACTCGTTTGGGATTCCGATTGAACTCGTTTGAAATTTAGATTAAACTCGCTTGAATCTTATTGAATTCATTTGTAATTTCAAACCAACTCATTGGGATTTCGAGTGCAAAAGTACATCTTTTTACTAATCTGCAAAAGATTGAAACCGCTCTACTCCTCAAAAACCTGCACATTTCACCTTGTTTGTGTGTAATTTTTCACATTTCAAATGTAAGAGGTGCTTGTTTTGTCATCTCTACTTTGTGTTTTGCACGGTTTCTTCTCAATGAAGCGCAAACATAGTAGGGCGTTTTGTTAAGATGTGGGGAAAAGAGAGAACCACTTAGTTCAGAGTTCTCTTCTGCTTGTTGTGCCATCCCTTGAGCAACAAAGTTATGGAAAGAGCGATGAAGGCAAGGAGAATGAGCGACATCTCAAGAATGTGGTGAAGCGGATCCACCCAAATTTCGTTGAGGAGATTCATGCGTCCCAAAATTTCTACAGGAGTCCATATCACAATCACCGTGGCAATGGCAAAACGGATGGCGCGTCCCCAATGAGAGATGCGTACCAAACGGCGCAACATGAAGAAACCGCCCACAGCACACGCCAAACCGATGGACAGACTCACGGGATGGTGGTCGCCGAGGAAGACAGGGTCGTAGCAAAACATGAGCAACAAGTAGCAACTCCACATGATGAGGTTGAATTCCATGAACGTCACAATGGAGACGTGGCGCGTCATGGGGCGGAAAACCATCTTCGTTTTGTTGCGACTGAAGAGATGTTTTTGAATCCAGTTGAGAAAATCGCAGCCCGTTCGGATGCTAAACACATAGATGAGCATAAACATAGCCCAAAAACCAAAACTAGTGGGCATGATGAGGTATTCGGGACGCGTCAGCACCAATCGTTTGAGCTCTCCTTCGCGCAGATTGTGCACCAATTTTCCGTTGATGTGCATCACCGTAGTGGCTGTGCCGTCAAGATAAGTGGTTGTGGTGCTCACCACCCCGTGTGCCAATTCGGGGTGAGTGCCAAATCGCTGCGCATAATAAAGGAAGAGAAATTCCACCCATCCTGTCCAGAAGAGCAAAGCGCCCACAAGTCCGAAAATCGTTTGGCGTGTGTCGCCTTCCGCAAAGACACCGCGCACTGCCAAAAGGAGTCCTACGAAACCCATGGCAAAGGCTGCGTAGTGAAGTGGGGTAGGGGGCAGAAAATGCTCCATCAAAATCATCATGCCATGACCAAGGGGCATAAGAAACAAAACGAGAAGAAAAGAAAGAATGCCTTTCATCTGAATATATCAATTTGATTGTAAATGTGTAGAGCGATAAATGCGTTGAAGAATGGAAGCTCCCAACGACGCCTACGCTGAAATAGGAAAGAGTGGAAGAATAAATACATCCAATACTGAACGCGTCCAACCAAAGTTGGACTACAAAAATACGAAGTTTTCTTAATATGCTGAGGAGTTTCTGCATCAAAATGTTTGATTAATTCTGCTAACTCTATCGTTTAGCTGCGCAACGAGCGTGTTTGGAAAAGACTTTTTCTATAGGAAATGTGAAATGATGGAGGGATATTTGCTTGCTTCATCAAAAAATAGTAATTTTGCTGTGAAAGAAACGCTTCTGTGAAAGACGGCATCTAGCACAAACTTTCATTGCGCTTAGTCTCCCTGCGAAACTTTCCTTGAGTTTTCGCACCATTATAGCAATTTATCTCACAATTCATCCATATGAAGTCACTCTTTTTGTCCACCTTCTGCTTGTTTTCTGCACTGTGTGTTGGCGCGCAAACGCTGGCTCCCTTCGACAGAAGTCATCTTGCCACCTTCGGGTTGAACAGTCCTGCCGACACCACCCTACGTTATGCGCCAGAAGTGGCTAGCACTAACACCGCGATCGAACAACCGCTCTTCCCCACTTTGGCAAATATGGTGCCTTATCGCATTCCTGCCATCGCGGTGACACCGAAAGGCAGGCTCATTGCTGTGAGTGACTATCGTCCCTGCGGCGCCGACATCGGTTTTGGAAGAGTAGATTTGCGCTATCGTCTGTCGAACGACAACGGGGGTACGTGGACACCCCAATATGTGTTGGCACAAGGCGATGGTGTGCAAGGCAGTCGCAAGTGCGGATATGGCGATGCTGCCATCGTGGCCGACCGCAAAAGCAACGAAGTAGTGGTGGTTTGCGTCACAGGAAACACGGTCTATGGTCATGCCACTACGACACGTCAGAACCCTAACCGCGTGGCGGTGATACATAGCACCGATGGTGGACGCACTTGGTCGCATCCAGCAGAAATAACAGAGTCTATTTATGGACTTTTCGACCAAAGCCAGCTCGGGCCTGTGCAGTCGCTTTTCTTCGGCAGTGGACGCATTTGTCAGAGCAGTCGCATCAAAGTGGGCAAATACTACCGACTTTATGCTGCGCTCTGTGCTCGTCCAGGGGGCAACCGCGTGGTTTATTCCGACGACTTCGGACGCACATGGCATTCTCTCGGCACCATCCACACTTCGCCTGCGCCAAAGGGTGACGAACCCAAGGTGGAGGAATTGCCTAATGGCGATGTGGTGCTGTCGAGTCGCGCTTATGGTGGACGATTCTTCAATGTGTTTCACTATATGTCGCACGTCAATGGCACAGGTGCGTGGGAAAACGATGCTGTTCATTCGGCAGAAATGCCCAATGGGGTGAAAGCTTTGCAAAACAGTACGAATGGTGAGATTCTCATTGTCCAAGCTGTGGAGCGTGCCACGGGCAAAAAGATGCCCCTTGTCTTGCAGTCTGTGCCTCTGGGGCCTGGGCGCGCCAATGTTGGTATCTATTTTAAGCCCCTCACTTCGGCACAAACTTATGCCACTGCCAAAGATTTTGCCACAGATTGGAGCGGACCTTTCCAAGTGTCGGCACTGTTGAGTGCCTATAGCACGATGGTGCAACAAAAAGACGGACGCATCGCTTTCTTCTATGAAGAAGAAACCTACGGCAAGGGCTTGTGCTACACCAATATGTATCGTCCGCTCACGCTCGAACAAATCACAGGCGGAAAGTTTGCGGCTATTTCCAACAAAGGATCAGTCAATAAACGAAAATAAGTTCAATCAGCAAAGCGCAGTGTTCATGTGCCTTTGCTTTGACCAATAAGACAAGCAACGACTTTATGGCTCTTCAAATTTACAACACCCTCTCTCGCACCAAAGAACTCTTCAAACCCATTCACGAAGGCCGCGTTGGCATGTATGTGTGTGGACCCACCGTTTATGGTGATGCCCACCTCGGACACGCGCGTCCTGCCATTACCTTCGACCTCCTCTTCCGTTACCTCAAACACTTGGGATATGCCGTACGCTATGTGCGCAACATCACCGATGTGGGGCATTTGGAACACGATGCCGACGAGGGGGAGGACAAAATTGCGAAAAAAGCTCGATTGGATCAACTCGAACCCATGGAAGTGGCGCAGTATTATACCAACCGTTTCAATGCGGCAATGGCACAACTCAATGTGCTTCCTCCTTCGATTGAACCTCATGCTACGGGACATATTATCGAACAAATCGAACTTGTGAAACAAATTCTCGCAGCAGGCTATGCTTATGAAAGCAATGGTTCGGTGTATTTCGACGTGGTGAAATACAATGAAGACCATAAATATGGTATCCTCTCCGGTCGTAACCTCGAAGAAGTCCGCGATGCGAGTCGAGAACTCGATGGCGTGGGCGAAAAGCGTCATCAAGTGGACTTTGCTCTTTGGAAAAAAGCCAGTCCTGCGCACATCATGCGTTGGCCCTCTCCGTGGGGCGATGGTTTCCCAGGGTGGCACTGCGAGTGCACAGCCATGGGACGCAAATATCTCGGGGAAGAATTCGACATCCACGGCGGTGGTATGGATTTGATGTTCCCACACCACGAGTGTGAAATCGCACAGTCGCAGGCTTCTCAAGGACACGCTATGGTGCACTACTGGATGCACAACAACATGATTACCATTGCCGGTAAGAAGATGGGTAAGAGCTACAACAACTTCATCACCCTCGATGAGTTCTTCTCAGGCAACCACGAATTGCTCTCCCAACCCTTCTCACCGATGACGATTCGTTTCTTCATCCTTCAAGCGCACTATCGTTCTACGCTCGATTTCAGCAACGATGCGCTCCTAGCTTCGCAAAAGGGACTCGAACGTTTGATGGATGCCCTCCGCGCTTTCGATCGCATCACCCCCTTGGCTGAAGGCGAGAGTGCTCAAGGCGAAGTGGTAAGCGCAGAGTGGGTGGCCGATTTGCGCCAACGCTGCTATGAGGCAATGGACGATGATTTAAACAGCCCCATTGTCATCTCCTATCTCTTCGAGGCTTGTCGCACCATCAACTCATTGGCAGACGGCAAAATGTCGATTGCTGCCGAAACACTGGCTGCACTCCGCGACGTATTCCACACCTTCTGCTTCGACATCCTCGGACTCACCGCAGAAGAAGGCGGAAATGCAGCCCGCGAAGCCGCATTCTCTTCTGCCATCGACCTCTTGTTGGAAGTGCGCGCTAAGGCAAAAGCCAACAAAGACTGGGCAACGAGCGACCAAATTCGCGACCAACTGGCGGCTCTCGGCTTTGCCGTGAAAGACACCAAAGACGGTGCCACTTGGAAACTCGATAAGTAAGAGGTAACTTTCGCACAGTCTGCTCTGCAGCAAGAGTGGACTTGCGAAGGAAGACCACGCGCAGACGCAACCCCACCGTTGCGTTTTCCCTCAGTTTTCATTTTAGTTATCCCTTTATCCTATGTCTTCTCTTCCATTTTCCACAGCTCCTTCGGACACTGCTCTTGCCACTCAGGCAGAAGATGAACGATGGATGCGACGTTGCCTCCAACTTGCCCGACAAGGCGAACTCACCACGGCTCCCAATCCGATGGTGGGCGCGGTGATTGTGTATGGCACTGGTGCAGATGCACGCATTCTTGGCGAAGGTTATCATCTTCGTCCTGGTGAAGGGCATGCAGAAGTATTGGCGTTTCGTGCAGTTCGTCCCGAAGATCGTCCCCTCCTTGCCGAAAGCACCATCTACGTCACCTTAGAACCTTGTTCTCACTACGGACGCACTCCGCCTTGTTCCGCCTTAATCATCAAAAACAAGGTGAAACGTTGCGTCATCGGCTCGGAAGATCCTTTCCGCAAAGTCTGTGGCCGTGGCATAGCCATGCTGCAAGAAGCCGGCATAGAAGTCACAGTGGGCGTGTTGCGCGAGGAGTGCATTTATCTCAATCGCAAATTCTTTTGCCAAAATGTGTTGCGTCGTCCCTTTATCACCTTGAAATGGGCAGCCACCTCCGATGGGTTTATCGACCGTTCGCGAAGTTTGGATGAAAATGGCGAAGTGTCAGCAGCACCGCTCCGACTTTCTTCTCCCTCGTCCCTATTGCGCGTGCATCACTTTCGCGCCACCCACCAAGCCATCCTAGTGGGCCGCAAAACTTTCCAACTCGATGCACCGCAACTCAATGTGCGCTGCTGGCCGGGTGAGTCTCCCCTCCGTTGCGTACTCGGTAGTGTGGATGAACGTGCACTTTCTGCTGGTTTTCAGGCCTATGCCGACATCGACGCCTTGCTCGAAGGACTGCGTCGCGACGGCATACAATCGCTTTTTGTGGAAGGGGGACAAGCCACCCTCCAGAGTTTCATAGAGCGCGACCTATGGGATGAGGCTTGGGAAGAGATTTCTCCGCAGCGCATTGGTGAGGGCGTGCCTGCTCCCACGATGCCACACGTCTTCACCGCGCAAGAAGAAGAGCATTTCGGTCACACCTATCGCCATTGGCTCAGCCCTGTTTTGGCGAAAAATTATGTGGATTTCTAAGGAAACGACCTAAGATGGTTTTTATCCCCAAAAAGCATTTAAATGGTATTATAATATAGGAATACGTGCCTTGTATGTCGCAGATTTCCTATTCATCTCTAAACTTTTTACCTTTTATCATCATGTATTCCTCGCTTTTCAGTCGTTCGACTCGCTTCTTGTCGCTGTGCTTCGCCTTGTTGTGTTGCGTCTTCACCTTCTCCGCTTGTGGAAATATGGACGAACGCGAATTACAAGAACAGTATTCCACTGCAGTGGTGATGGTGAAAAATCGTGCTTACTACGAAATTCGCATTCCGAATTGCCCCTCTTTCTATTTTTCGCATCTTGATCCAGAAGAAGGTTTGTCTAATTTCACGACCAATGTCAATAAGATTGAACCCACAGAAGGATACGGCACCGGCTTCTTTGTGGGCGAAGATGGGAAAATCGTGACCAACCATCACGTGGTGAGTGGAGAAGAGAAGAAAGAAGAGGTGACCGATGTGCTGAAGAAACGCATTGCTGCTATACTCTTGCAATACATCAATCGCTACCAAGAATTGAAATCTTCCCTTGAAAATTGCGAAACCTATATGCAATTCACAGAGGAAGACACCTATGAGTATGCAGAACTAGAAAACACCCATCGCAACATCACGGATAAAATCAAAGAACTAGAGGATGAAGCGCAGGGTCTCTTGAATATAGATGTCGATCATTTGCGTTTGATTTACCACAATGAAGTGGGTATCGTGAAAAATTATGCCAGTGGAGTAGATAAAGCAGCCTTCGCTCCCTGCGAAATCCTCCGTACAGACAAGGAACATGATCTTGCTTTGCTGCAATTAAACACGAAAAAGACGCCTGAAAACTGCGTCTTCTTCGATATTCCTCAGGAAGATCCGCTCGTCACCTACACCTTCGCAGAAAGTATGGCTCAAAAGTTTGGAAGCGACAAGAACAAAGAACTCTTCATGTTGAGCTACAATCTAGGTCCTAACATCTCAATGACGAAAGAAGGTGTGAAAGCGCAATTCAATAAAGGCTATGTGAGTCAAACTTCCTCCGAGAAAATACTCTATAGCATTCCCACATTGCCCGGTTCAAGTGGTTCTCCGGTGTTCAATGCAAAGGGAGAATTAGTAGCCATCAATTATGCAGGGTTCAGCGGTACGCAAGGATTCAACTACGGTGTGCCAGTTCGCTATCTTCGTCAATTGATGTGGTAGAAAATAAGGCCTAAATCCCTCGTTTTGCACAAAGAAACGGAGAAGAAATGCACTTTTTCTGCGAAATGTTTGGTCAAATCAGAATAAGTGCTTATCTTTGCACTCGCAAACAGCAAGGAAGTGTTGAGAAGCCTCGCAAGAAGCCGAAACAATGTAAAGATTTTCTCGCAAAGTTTGCCGGGATCCGCTAGCTCAGCTGGTAGAGCAATACACTTTTAATGTATGGGTCTTGGGTTCGAGTCCCAAGCGGATCACAAATTGGTTAATAGACTAAACATTATCACTGAAATACTAGTGGTAATGTTTTTTTTGCTAACTGCTAAAATGTAAGTTATGCGTATTAAATTATTCTTCCTGCTCACTTTGATTGCAGGACTATTTTCTTTTAGTTCTTGCAGCGATGATGAACATATGATGGTGAAATATGTGGTGCGTTCCAATACACCAGGTGCTCCGATTGCAGTATCTTATTCTCACCCAAGGAAAGAACTAGTGATAAAAGACTATTGGGAACGTACTTTTGTCATAGAGCGACCTTTGGGAACTCGTATTTGGTGTGAATGTAAATCTGAAGATCCCAATGTGCTGATAACCTGCGAACTATACATAGATGGTAAATTGCGCGCCAAAGAAGAAGATAACAAGAGTGTTTCTGTTGAATATTATTCTCCCATTCCTAATCACGATGATTAGTTCTCTTAGTACCTATAATAAGACTGTGGTCAAGTACCAAGAGTTTTAGATACCTCAAATTGCAGATAAAGCATTAAAGAGGAGAAAATGAAGCTGGCAGTTCAGTGTGATATACAGACTGAACTGCCAGCTTTTTGTTTGAGTTGTAGCCTACGATATGAGAGGTAGGCACTAGAAAAGGCATTTTATCCCAAATCTGTTCTGGACTAATGCCTGATTGTTTTTTAGTAAAAGTTTGCGTTTCGTACCCCTCCATTTAACGCGGTATTTGGAACT
>ERZ772909.813-NODE-813-length-18243-cov-4.231471_pt1 | contig 18243 bp, 14 predicted proteins | sample MGYA00511137_ERZ772909 | MGnify/ENA primary metagenome ERZ772909 (study PRJEB29015, sample SAMEA2738095) | human oral metagenome | biome: human oral; feature: human-associated habitat; material: saliva | place: China | collected 2270 ... | reverse complement strand
TAAAGAATAAAATAAAAATAATAGTTTAATTTTTAATAGAAAAATTCTATCAATATAATAAAATTTAAGTATTGGACTAAAAATCATAAGTAAAGTATATTTAGGATATAGATTATAAATAATAAAATTTATAAATATAGGAGGTATCTAAAATGGCAAAAGAATTAACAGAAGTGCAAGTAAAAGAATTAGATGAATTGATGGAAAGAGCGGCAAAGGCAGCAAAGATTATTGAAACTTATGCTCAAGAAAAGGTAGACAGACTTATCAGAGCGGTTGCTTGGTCAGTAGCAAACAAAAAAAAATTCCTAGAATTAGTTGATATGGGAATAGCAGAAAGTGGATTAGGAGATCCTGAATCTCGTCAAAATAAACGTTTTAAAATAAGAGGAGTTCTTCGTGATGCTTTAAGAGCTAAAAGTGTAGGAATAATTGAAGAAATACCTGAAAAAGGAATTGTAAAATATGCAAAACCAGTAGGGATAATAGGAGCATTAATCCCAACAACTAACCCAGATTTAACACCAGCAGGACAAGCAGTATATGGAATAAAAGCAAGAGATGTATTAATATTTTCACCACACCCAAGATCAAAGAAAACAACATTTGAAACAGTAAGACTTATGAGAGAAGCCTTAGAAAGAGAAGGAGCACCAGCAGATATACTACAATGTATAACAAATCCAAGTGTAGCTATGACAGAAGAATTAATGAAAAGAGTAGACTTAGTAATAGCTACTGGTGGAAGACCAATGGTAAAAGCAGCATATAGTTCAGGAACACCAGCTTATGGTTCAGGAGCAGGAAATGCTACTATGATATATGATGAAACAACTAATATAGATGAAGCAACTTACAATACTATGTTAAGTAAAACTTCTGACTATGGAAGTGGATGTTCAGCAGATGGAAATATTATAATATATGACAAAATTTATGATGATGTGCTAAAAGGTCTAGAAAAACATGGAGGATACTTAGCTAATGCAGAAGAAAGAGAAATGTTAAAGAAAGTTATGTGGGATGAAGAAGGACACAGACTTTCAGATACAGTTGCAATAGCACCTCAAAAATTAGCAGAAGCAGCAGGATTTACTATACCAGCTGACAGAAAATTTATAGTTGTAGAAGGAGATGGAATTGGAAAAGAATATCCATTCTCTGGAGAAAAATTAACTACATTATTAGCAACTCATAAATATTCAGGGGAATTTGAAAATGCACTAGATGTTATGAGAGCAATATATGAAGTTGGAGGAAAAGGACACTCAGTTGGAATTTACTCTTTTGATGAAGACCATATTAATCGTTTAGCATTAGCTGCACCAGTTAGCAGAATTATGGTAAGACAACCTCAATCAAAAGCAAATTCAGGTTCAGCAACTAATGGAATGCCAATGACATCTTCTATGGGTTGTGGAACATGGGGAGGAAATATAGTATCTGAAAATATTTGTTTGAAACACTATATGAATACTACTTGGGTTTCAAAACCAATTCCAAGAGATATGCCATCAGATGAAGAACTATTTGGAGAATTCTTTGATCCTGAAATGGAAAAATAAAAATTGAGGAGGATATTAATGAAAAAATTATTATCAGAACAATTAGTTGACTACCTAGAAAGAAGAGATACAAAATATGTATTTGGGCTTTGTGGACATACTGTTATAGCAATGTTAGATGCCCTTGAAAAAAGTAAAAAATTAAAATATATTTCAGTTCGTCATGAACAAATAGCTTCTACTGCTGCTGATGGTTATGCAAGAGCAACAGGAAGAGCCAGTGTAGTTCTATGCCATTTAGGACCAGGGTTAACAAATGCCACAACAGGAGTTGCAAATGCAGCATTGGATTCTATTCCTATGGTAGTGATAGCAGGAGATGTACCAAGCTATTATTATGGAAAACATCCTCACCAAGAAGTGAATATGCATGCAGATGCATCTCAATACGAAATCTATAAACCATTTGTAAAAAGAGCTTGGAGAATTGATAGAGCAGAAATGTTTCCAGAAATTTTAGATAAGGCATTTAGATTAGCTGAATCAGGAAGACCAGGACCAGTTCTAATTTCTGTCCCTATGGATATGTTTTCAAGAGAAGTAGATACAAGATTCTTTAAAAGAACTCATTTAGATTCACATGAAACAGTAAAACCATCATTAGATGAAGAAACTGCTAAAAAAATAGTAAAAGAATTAGTTGAAGCTAAAAATCCTGTAATCCATGTAGGTGGAGGAATTATTTTAGCAAAGGCTAGTGAAGAATTAAAAGATTTTGTAGAATTTTTAGAAATTCCTGTTTCAAGAACTTTAATGGGACAAGGAGCACTTTCAGATAGACACCCTCTTATGATGGGAATGACAGGTTTCTGGGGAACATATTTTATAAATGGAAAAACTTCACAAGCAGATGTAATTTTAGGATTAGGAACTCGTTTTGCAGAAGCAGATTCAAGTTCTTGGTACAATGGAATAACATTTGATGCAAATAAAACAAAATTTATGCAAATAGATATAGAACCTAGTGAAATAGGAAGAAATTATCCTGTTATCATAGGAGCAGTAGCAGATTTAAAATCAGCTTTAAAAGTTTTATTAAAGGCTGCAAAAGAATTATATCCTAATGGAGTAAAAAGACCTGAAATTATAAAAGCAATTGCAGAATACAAAAAAGAATTCAAAGAAGAAAATAAAGCTATTGCAGAAGATAGTCGTTTCCCAATGACACCTCAAAGAATATTAAAAGATGTTAGAGAAGTTTTACCAGAAGATGCAATTATTTGTACTGATGTAGGTTGGAATAAAAATGGAGTTGGTCAACAATTTGATATAACTCAACCAGGAACAATAATGCATCCAGGAGGACTTGCAACTATGGGCTTTGGTTCAGCAGCATTACTTGGAGTAAAACTTGCAAAACCAGATAAAAAAGTGATCACTTTAATAGGTGATGGAGGATTTGGAACTAATCCATCAGTTTTAGCAACAGCAAAAGAATACAACATTCCAGTTGTTTGGGTGGTAATGAATAACTATGCTTTTGGTACAATAGCAGGACTAGAAGGAGCTCACTACAAACATAATTTTGGAACTGTATTTAAAATAGATAATAAACCATATAATCCAGAATGGGCAGAAGTAGCAAAAGCTTATGGAATAAAAGCTAAAAAGATTCAAAGTGCTGATGAATTTAAAGAAGCATTTAGAGAAGCAATAGATTCTAATGAGCCATACTTATTAGATGTTCCTATGGAAAATATTCCTGTTCCTACTGAGGGAATTTGGAATATAAATGATATCTATACTCCAAAAGAAAATGTAGAAGATGGAGTGTTGATGTCAGGAGAAGCAATAAGATCGAAACATGTATCAACAAAATAAAACCTATGTAATAAGGGGCTATTGCAAATCTATTTTTTGAAAGAAGTTTATTATTTATATTTGCAATAGCACCTTAATTTAAAATAAGGAGGTTTATATAAAATGTTAAAAGCCTTAGATGATTATTTAGAAGAAACAATATTAATTATTCTTTTAGTTATAATGACTGGAGTTATGGGAATACAGATAGTGTCACGTTATGTTTTTCAAAACTCATTAACATGGTCAGAAGAATTAGTTCGTTATATGTTTGTATGGTCTGCTTTTTTAGGGATTCCTTTTTGTATAAAACATGGACTTTCAATAAAAGTCGATCAGTTCAGGAACTTATTTCCAATTCCTTTACAAAAGATATTAATGTATATAGATAAAATAATAATTTTTTTCTTGTTCTTAGTTATGTTTATTTACTCATGTTTGGTAGTAAAAGCAAGTTATTTAAGTGGACAAACAAGTCCTGCGATGCAAATTCCTATGTGGATGGTTCAAATTTCAGTTTGCATATCTTCTTTACTATCGATGATTCGTTCTATTCAAAATCTTTTAAATTTACTTACTGGTAAAACAAAAGTTGAGCAGAAAGATGGAGTTTTATATCAAAAATAGGGGAGGATAAGTATGACTATAGGAGTGTTATTTTTAATATTTATTATTTTGATAGTAGTTGGAATTCCTATTGGAATGGTATTAGCGATATCAGGATTTTTACCAAATTTATTTGATCCAATGTTTCCAGTAGATCCACAGTATATAATTCGTTCAATGGTAAATGGAGTAGATAGTTTCCCAATTTTAGCAGTACCCATGTTTATTTTATCAGGGAATATTATGGCGAAAGGAAAAATTAGTGAAAAATTATTTAATTTTTTTGCTTATTTTATAGGAAACTTGACAGCAGGATTACCAATAGCAACTATAGTAACTTGTCTGTTCTATGGTGCAATATCTGGATCAGGTCCTGCAACAACAGCAGCTGTTGGAGCAATGACAATTCCTATTCTAGTAGGAAGAGGGTATGATAAAACTTTCTGTACTTCATTAGTTGCAGTAGCAGGAGGATTAGGTGTAATAATCCCACCTAGTATACCATTTATATTCTATGGACAAAGTTCAGGAGCTTCAGTTGGAAACTTATTTATAGCAGGAGTTTTCCCTGGATTACTAATTGGGGGATGTTTAATGGCTTATTCTTGGTATTACTGTAAAAAGAATGGCGAAGATAAAGAAAAATTAGCAAATTATACAAAAGAAATGAGAAAAAATGGTTTTTTAAAGTTATTTTTAGATAGTTTTTGGGCATTATTATCACCAGTAATTATATTAGGAAGTATTTACAGTGGAATTGCCTCACCAACAGAAGCAGCTGTAATATCAGTCTTTTATTCTTTGATTGTGGCAGGATTTTTTTATAGAACAATATCTTTTAGAGACGTAAAAGAAACTTTTGTAGAAAGTGTTAAAACTTATAGCTCAATTCTATTTATTATTGCAGCAGCAATAGGTTTTGCAAGAGTATTGACTTTCTATGAAGCACCAGAAATTATAGCAAAGGCAATTTCTGGTACAGTAAGCAGTAAAATAGGTTTCTTAATTATAGTTAATGTGATACTTTTATTTGTTGGAATGATTATGGACACAACACCAGCAATATTGATTTTAACTTCAATTTTCTTACCAACAGCGGAAGTTTATGGAATAGACCCAATACATTTTGGAGTAATTATGGTTGTAAACTTAGCAATAGGATTTGTAACGCCTCCATTAGGAGTAAATTTATTTGTAGCTAGTTCTATAAGTGGTGTTGCAATAGAAAAAATTGTTAAAAAGGCAGTACCATTTATTGTTTCATTTATTGTAGCTTTAGCAATTATAACTTTTGTACCATCAATCAGTTTAGCACTTATAAAATAAGGAGGGTTTTCATATGAGTAAAAATATAAAAGTTTTGTTAATTGGAATAATGGCGATATTAATGTTATTAGTGGGTTGCTCAAAAGATGGAGAAAAAACAGAATCAACAGATAAAGTTTATGATGTATATTTGGGTTGTGATTCACCAGAAGATACAGTTACATATATCTTACTTGATAAATTTGCTACTTTAATGGAAGAGAAATCAAATGGAAGAATTAGAGCTAAAAGATATTCTAATGCAAAATTAGGTGGAGATATAGAGCTTATAGAAGCTTTACAAAATGGTAAAGTTACATTTGTTGTTCAAAATACAGCACCACAAGTAAATTTTGTTCCTGAATTAGGAGTATTTGATTTACCAATGGTATTTCCCAATATAGAAGTTGCTAGAAAGGTTTTAGATGGACCTTTATTAGATAGATTAAAAGAATATCATGCTAAACAAAATATAAAATTATATGGTTATGCTGATCAAGGTTTTAGAGAAATGACTTCTAATAAAAAAATAGAAAAAATAGATGATTTAAAAGGTATTAAAATTAGAACTATGTCTAATCCAAATCATATTGAATTTTGGAAAACTGTTGGAGCAAATCCTACACCAATGAATTTTGGAGAGTTATATATAGGATTACAACAAGGTGTAGTAGTAGCTCAAGAAAATCCAATTGAAACAACTGTTGCAGCTAAATTATATGAACAACAAAAATATGTTGTTATGACAAATCATGTTATACACGCTTTATCTTTAATTGGAAGTCCAGCAATAATTGATAAAATGCCAGAAGACTTACAAAAAATTATAGATGAATCAGCAAAAGAAGCTATTGAGTATGCAAGAAAAGTTGCAGATGAAAGAGTTGAAGGAAGATTAAAGATAGTTAGAGATAGTGGAACTGAAATAATAGAATTTAATCAACAACTATATGATGATATGAAAGCAGCAGGGCAACCTCTTTATGACAGTATCTCAAATAAAATTGGAAAAGATTTAGTTGATTTATTAGTAGAAGAAGTAAAAAAAGCTTCAAATTAAATGAATAAGGAGGGATTGCTTTGAGTAATCGTATACAAGGAACAACAGGATTAATTGGGTTAATAGGAGATCCTTTAAAGCATAGTCGTTCTCCTCATATGCACAACTCAGCATTTGATAAATTAGGTTTAGATTATGTGTATCTTTGCTTTGAAGTCCCAAAAGGAGAATTAAAAAGTGGAATAGAAGCTTTAAAAACTTTTTCAGCAAAAGGATCAAATATAACATTTCCTCATAAACAAGAAGTTTTAAAATATCTAGATGATATTTCTGAAGATGCTAAAATTATAGGTTCCGTTAATACTATAAAAATAGATCCTGAAACAAAAAAAATAACAGGATATAACACAGATGGTAGAGGTTTTATAGCTTCTTTATATGAATTGAATATTTCGTTTATTAAGCAAAAGGTTGTTCTAGCTGGAGTAGGAGGTGCTGGAAGAGCTATTGCTATTCAACTTGCTTATGAAGGAGTAGGAGAACTTTGTATAAAAGAGTTAAATAAAGATCTAGCAAATGAGATAAAGGAAACAATAAATAAGTATATTCCAAATGTAAATATAAAGATTTTAGAAGATGATGAGGAATCATTAAAAGAAGAGTTAAAAGATGCATGTCTTTTAATAAATGCAACACCATTAGGAATGAAGGGAAGAGAAAACTTGTGTGTAATCTCAGGACCAGAAGTTCTTCATAAAGATTTGTTTGTATATGATATAGTTTATGATCCAAGAGAAACTTTATTAATGAAATATGCAAAGCAAGCTGGGTGTAAGACTATAAATGGAATAAATATGATGATTTGGCAGGGGGCTATTGCATTTAAAATTTGGTTTGGTGTAGATATGCCACAAGAGTATGTAAGACAAGAGTTATTTGAAAAGTAATGAAAGGAGTTCTTATGAAAAAAGAATATTCTTTAGCACATTTAACTGCTATTTCAACTACGCCATTAGAGTTAGCAAAAATAGCAGCAAATTGTGGATATGATTATGTAAGTATTCGTCAAATATATATGGGAGTTGCTAATGAAGTACCAGTAAACTTAGCAGAAGATAAAAAAATGTATCAAGAAATAAAAGCTTTATTTAAAGATACAGGATTAAAGTTACTTGATATTGAACTTGCAAGAATCTTTGATGGAGTAGACTTAACAAAATATGAAGAGGCTTTTGAAATTGGAAAATCTTTGGGAGCAAAACATGTACTAAGTAGTATTTGGACAGATAATAAAGACTATGGAATAGAAAAATTTGCAGAGCTTTGTGATTTAGCAAAAAAATATGATCTAACAGTTGAATTAGAAGCTGTACCTATAGCAGGAGTAAAATCATTTGCAGAAGTTGCAGAGGTTTTAAGAATAATTAAAAAAGATAATGCTGGTCTTATGATGGATACTCACCATTTCAATAGAGCAAATGATAGTGTAGAATTACTAAAAACATTTCCAAGTGAATGGTTCCGTTATGCACAAATTTGTGATGCACCATTAGCACCTCTTGAAAGAGATAAGATGATAGAAATAATGCGTGGTGGTAGAGATTATTTAGGAGAAGGTTTAATAGATGTTGCTTCAATATTAAATGCAATGCCAATAGTTCCATATTCTATTGAGTTACCAAACTCAAAGAGGGTAGAAGAATATGGTTATGAAGGTCATGCAAGAAAATGTTTAGAAACTGCTAAAAAATTTTGTGATACCTTTGTTACAGGAAGATAGTTACAGGAGGTAATATGAATTTTGGAAAAGAAGTAATTTTATGTGAAGTAGGACCACGTGATGGTTTACAAAATGAATGTGCTATTTTAACGGTAGATCAAAAAGTAGAACTTATTAATGATATAACTGATGCAGGTTATAAGGTGGTTGAAGTGGGTTCATTTATGAGTCCTAAGGCTGTTCCACAAATGGCAACGACTGATGAAATTATGAAAAAAATAAAAAGAAAAGATGGAGTGGAATACAGAGTATTGATTGCAAATTTAAAAGGTGTTGAAAGAGCTATAGCTTGTGATTGCAAAAAAGTTAAATTAAATGTTTCTGCAAGTCATGCTCATAATTTAGCTAACTTGAATGCTACACCTGAAGAAACAGTTGCAGGTTTTCAAGCTTGTGTAGATTTAGCAAAAGCGAATAATATTATTGTTTCTGGCTCAATTTCTATGCCTTTTGGTTCTCCTTGGGAAAGAAATATTCCTATTCAGGATGTAAAAAGCATAGTAGAAGCTTATTTAAAAGCTGGTGTAAATCAAATTTCTTTATCTGATGCCTCAGGTATGGCAGTTCCATCTCAAATAAATTCAATGTGTAAAGAGATGATAAAGTCTTATCCAGAAGTAAGTTGGATACTTCATTTACATAATACAAGAGGAGTTGCCATGGCAAATATAATAGCAGGTTTAGATGCGGGAATAGACTGTTTTGATACTTCTTTTGGAGGCTTAGGAGGTTGTCCATTTGTTCCAGGAGCAGCAGGGAATATTGCAAGTGAAGATGTGATACATATGTTATCAGAAATGGGAATAGAAACTGGAATAAATTTAGATAAGATGATAGATGTGGCTAAAAAAGTTCAAAAATTTGTTGGGCATGATACAGATAGCTATATTCTAAAAGCTGGTAAATCATCAGAATTAATTAGAGAATTACCTAAAGGGCAAGGAAAAAATAAAACACAAAATAAGTAGTTGAAAAATATAGTTTTATAGTAATTTATTCTGTAGGTCTATTGAATTTTATTATTTAAGGGTTGTTATGTATTATAACAACCTTTAATTTTAATGGGAAATATTGGTATAAAAATTAGTAAAGGAAAATTTTTTATATAAAAAGAGGTATAAAATGCAAAATATCTGGAAATATATTATTCCTGAAAAATTGAATAAAATATTAGGAGTTAAAATAGGATTAAGTATTTTAATTTCTATAATTATTCTTATATGGAAACCATTTAATTTGACATTTCAACAAACAGTCATAGTTGCTAATACAATACTAGTAATTATTTGGTGGAGTACTGGGATTGTAAAAAAAATTCCAGCTTCAATGTTTTTATTATTAATATACTATATTTTTAGTGGAGCAGGTATAAAAATAATAATTTCATTTTCTTTGTCTGAAACATTTTTAATGATAATAGTTACCTATTTATTTAGTCAAGGAATTGCAAACTCAGGATTGATAGATAAGATATTTCAACCATTATTAATAAAATTAGTCCATAATCCTTGTCAATGTTTGATAGCAGTAGTAGGAATTTTTTACCTAGCTATGTATATAATTCCACAACCATTAGCAAGGTTAATTATTGTATCATCTGTTCTTTATCATTTTCTTCAACGTATAAATATACCTGAAAAAACTAAAAATGTTATTATGTATGGTGTATTTGTTGCAAGTGCTGTGATAAATATATCAACAAAAGATGCAGATATAATCTTAAATAATGTAGCAGCTAGTTTTTCTGAAATAGCAATTTCTAATAAAATGTGGACATATTATATGTTTATTCCAACACTAGTTACTTGTTGTCTTTTAGGAATATTATTCATTTATATATTTCGTAAAGAATTGATTGGAATAAAGATAAAAAATATAGAAAAAGAGAACAAAATAATACCTTTTTCTAATCAGCAAAAATTAGCAATAGTAATTATTGGAGTAACTGTGTTTTTATGGATAACTAATGCTATTCATGGAATAAATAATACCTTGGTTACAATTTTAAGCACAACAATTTTATTTGTTATAAAAATTTTACATAAAGAGGATTGGAAATCAATAGATATTACTACTTTAATTTTTTTAACAGCAGCATTTTCAATAGGAACTATTATGAAATTTTGCGGAGCAGCAGATAAGATTTTCAGACAAATAGAAAGCATTTTTCCAACTGAATTTTCCTCATTATATATATGTATGATGATATTGATCACTATGATGTTACATATGCTTTTAGGGAGTAATACAACCACATTATCAGTAGTTATACCAGGATTAATAATACTTTGTAATCAAATTGTAAAATCTCCAATTATAGTTTTTATATCAGTAATTAGTGTAGCATTTCATGCAATACTTCCATTTCATTCTATATCATTAATGATAGGAGCTTCAAATAATTATTATCCAGGCGAATATGTTACAAAGTTCGGCTTACCAGTTACATTATTTATATATCTTATTGTTATTGGGGTATATATTCCTTATTGGAATATCGTTGGATTATTATAAAAATGAAAACTATAAAAGATTTTCTTATATATTTAAAGTAGGCTTGACAATTAAAACAAAATAAATTATAATAAGCACTATAAAAAAATAAAAGGAGAGAATTTCTATGTCAAAATTAATTAATTACAATGTAGCTGTAGTAAAACCCATAGTTCCCTAAGAGGGATTTGTGTTTAGTTAATTTTGAACTAGGTGCAAGTCCAATTTTTGTTGTCAATATTTTGGACTGAGCCTATGGGATTTAATAATATATATTATATGACCATTAGGACAAAATCTTAATGGTTTTTTTATTTCATAATGTCCAAAATATCTTAGAAAAATAGTTCATTACTAGCCAGATTTCTTAACAGATAAAAATTAAGAATTCGCTGTAATTTTGGCATCTGTAAGAAACTCTAAATGAACAAGTTCATTAAGTGTTTCTAAGATCACTATCGCTCAGACACGCCAAGAATTACTCGGCTCATTCTGTTTAATTTTTATCTTAAAATCTGGAATGTAACTCACTTATTTTTCTAATTCATACTGATAAAAAGATATTATGAAATTTAGATTTTTTAGGAGGTTATCATGGCAAGTTATGAGATTTTTATAACGTTTGGAATTTATTTAGTGTTTTTAATGGCGATAGGTGTATATTTTTACAGTAAGACTACAACTCACGAATCTTATGTTTTAGGAGATAGAGGAGTAGGATATTGGGTTACTGCAATGTCAGCTCAAGCAAGTGATATGAGTGGTTGGCTACTTTTAGGTCTGCCAGGTGCAGTATACACAAGTGGACTTACAGAAATTTGGGTAGTAATTGGATTAGCTTTAGGAACTTATCTTAACTGGAAATTTGTTGCACCAGCTCTAAGAGTGCAAACTGAAAAATATAACTCTCTTACAGTACCTTCATTTATTTCACAAAAATTGAATGATAAAAAGGGATATATAAGAACATTTTCAGCAATAGTAATCCTATTTTTCTTTACTATATACTCAGCTTCAGGGCTAGTTGCAAGTGGGAAACTTTTTGATTCGTTACTTGGAATAGACTATAAATGGGGAGTTTTAATAGGTGGAGGAACAATAATTGTCTATACATTCTTAGGTGGATACTTAGCAACTTGTTGGACAGATTTCTTCCAAGGTTGCTTAATGTTCTTTGCAATAATAGTTGTTCCAGTGGCTGCATACTACAGTGGTGGAGGAATAGATGGAATTAGCACTGCAATGGAAGCTAAAGATATTTCTTTAAATATTTTTAAATATGCTAAAGTTTGGAGTTTACCAGTTATAATATCAGGGCTTGGTTGGGGACTTGGTTACTTTGGACAACCTCATATAATTGTTAGATTTATGAGTATAGACAGTGCAGATGAACTATGGAAATCAAGACTTATAGCTATGATATGGGTTTTCATTTCACTTTTAGGAGCAATAGCAGTTGGAATAACAGGAATAGGAGTTTTCACAGATATTTCTCAAATGGGTGGAGATGCTGAGAAAGTATTTATATTCTTAATCCATAAATTATTTAATCCTTGGATGGCAGGAATATTGTTTGCAGCTATCCTATCAGCAATAATGTCAACAATATCTTCTCAACTTTTAGTATCATCTAATACTTTAACAGAAGATTTCTATAAACATATAGTAAAAAGAGAAAAAACTCATAAAGAAATGATATGGGTAGGTAGATTATGTGTAATTGTTATATTTGTAATAGCAAGTGTTTTAGCAATGAATCCAAGCTCTAAAGTTCTTGAGCTAGTTTCTTATGCTTGGGCAGGTTTTGGGGGAGTATTCTCACCAGTAATTTTATTCACATTATATAAGAAAGATTTACATTGGAAAACAGTCTTAGTTTCTATGATAATAGCAACAATAACAGTTATTACTTGGAAAACAAGTGGTCTAAGCAATACAATCTATGAAATGGTACCAGCTTTTGTCATAAACTCTGTATCTATATACCTATTAGAAAAATTCAAAGTCTTTGGTAACAATAAGAAATAAAACTATTAAAAGTTGTAATTTTAAAACTTTTAAAGTATAATATAATGAGAGATAATAATTTATTTGATATAAAGGGGTTGCCGTGAAGAATAGAGAATATTATACTAATGGAAACTTAAAAGCTGAATATGAAAGGAACGAACGTGGTGAGAAAGAAGGTTATGAACTTCTTTACTACGAAAGTGGAGTTTTAAAAGCTGAGTATCATTACAAGGCTGGTAAATTACATGGTGTTACAAAGGAATACTATGAAAATGGTAATTTAGTTGCTGAAGGTAACTATAGAAATGGTATGCTTGAAGGTTTATCAAGAATCTACTATGAAAGTGGTAAATTAAAAGCTGAAAGTAGTTATAAAAATGATGCACTTGATGGTCTATGTAAAATGTACTATGAAAGTGGTCAAGTGAAGGCTGAATATTACTATAGAGATGGTAGTCTTGAAAAAACTATTAGCTCACCTAAAGATAATGCTGATGTAAAAGTTACTGACGATAAAGAGTTTTTTGATGTTGAGTACGAAGATGGACAATTAAATTTAAAACTTGATTTAAATACTTTGTTAAAATCTAATATATCTAAAAAAGATATTTGTAAAATTTCTTATGAGGACAATGAACTAAAGTTAAAAATATATGATGAGGAAACACAAGAAACAAAACAAATTCCTATAGATAAGGAAAAAAATGTTAAAGCTGTCCAAGAAGAAGTTAAGAAATCAGAAACTAAAAAGGTTGAAGCTAAGAAAGAAGAACCAAAAGTTCAAAATCTTGTAAGTCCAAAAAAAGAAACAAAGAAAGATGAATTAGAAATTCCTAGTTTCTTAAAATCAAGATATGAAGATGAGTTAGGATCAGAGCCTGAAATAAAAGAAGCAGAGCCAGAAGCAAAAAGAATATTTGATCCTGAGAATGATTTAGATATTCTTGAAATGGTTAAAACAAAAAGAGAAGAAAAACCAGAGCTTAAGTTTGCAAAAGAAACTGAAAAGAAACCAAAGATAAAAAAGATTATCAAAAAAATAGATTCTGAAGAAGATGAAATTGCTGATATCAGATCAATTTTAGATACAAGTGATATTGATACAGAAGAAGAAATAGTAAGAAATAGAGGGAATAAGGTAAATAAAGGAAAGAAAAAAAGTTCAACTGTAACTGTAGCACCTCCTCCTTCTAGAAAGAAAGACTCTTTAGAAGATCAAAAGAAAAGTGTTTTAAAGATGATATTCTTTACTCTTTTCTTACTTGCTATAGGTATACTTTTCTATTTCCTATATCAAAAATTTACAAGTGAAGATACAGAAAGTCTAATACTTGATAAAAAAGGAACTGTAGCTGAAGCAGATGCAACAGAAGAAACAGATGAAGAGAGTGGAGCTGATACAGAAGGAACTCCAGAAGAAGTAGCAGCAGAAGCTAAAAAAGAAGAAACTAAAGAAGAAATAAAAGCTGAAACTGAAACAAAGGAAAAAGAAGTAACAAAAGACGAAGTTACTAAAGATACAAAAGAAAAAGAAAATGCTAAAGCTAAAGAAGAAACTAAAAAAGAAGATAAGAAAGAAGATAAGAAAGAAGAAGTAGCAAAAAGTAGTGATAGCTCAGATATAAAGAAAATAGATGAAGTTATCAGTCAAGTTATGGATAAGAAAAATCCAGATTATCTATTGAAGTTTAATTCTGAAGAGTTAGCACTTATAAGAAATACTTTGTATGCAAGAAGAGGACTTAAGTATACTAAAGGAAAATATAAAACTTACTTTGAAGGAAAATCTTGGTATAAACCTTCAGTAACTTCAGGTAAAGATCTTTTACCAGAAAAAGAAGAAAGATTAGTTGAAATCATCAGAAAATATGAAAAGAAAGCTAAAAAATAATAAAATTAGGCTGTTGTAATATCACAACAGCCATTTTTGTTGTCTATTATTAATAGTTGTGGTATAATTTTAAAACTAATATAAATATATATGGGGGATTTAAAATGAAAGATATAATATTTTTTTGCTACCCAAGATGTAGCACTTGTCAAAAAGCTAAAAAATGGTTGGAAGAAAACTCAATAAAATTTACTGAAAGAGATATCGTAAAAGATAAACCTACAGAAAAAGAATTAAAAGAATTCTTTAAGAAATCTGGAAAAGAATTAAAGAAATTTTTTAACACAAGTGGTATTTTATACAGAGAATTAGAATTAAAAGATAAATTACCAACAATGACAGAAGATGAAATGATAAAACTATTAGCAACTGATGGAAAACTTGTAAAGAGACCAATGATAGTTACAAAAGATTTTGTTTTAAATGGTTTCAAAGAAGAAGAATGGAAAGAAAAATTAAAAAAATAAAATTATTCTAAAAGGGGTATTAAAAAATGTATAATATGATAGATGTTGTAACAGCAGGTTTTGCTTTATTTGCAATGTTATTTGGGGCAGGAAACTTAATATTTCCTCCTATGCTAGGTTATGAATTAGGAAGCAACTGGGGAGTAGCTGCAATAGGATTTATTTTAACAGGAGTAGGAATTCCTCTGATGGGAATAATCGCTTCTGCAAATGCAGGGAAGGATTTGGATAGTTTTTCAAATAAGGTTTCACCTTTATTTGCAAAATTTTATGGAATAGCACTTATTTTATCAATAGGGCCACTTTTAGCTCTACCAAGAACAGGTGCAACAGCTTATGAAGTAACATTTTTCCATGCAGGATTTACAACTTCAACATTTAAATATGTATATTTAATAGTTTATTTCTTGTTGGCTTTACTATTTTCACTAAAATCATCAGAAGTTGTGGATAGAGTTGGTAAGATTTTAACTCCTATATTATTAATAGTTTTATTTATAATTTTAGTTAAGGGAGTATTTTTCAATAGCACAACAATAGCTGAAAAAGTTTATGAATTACCATTTAAAAAAGGTTTTGTAGAAGGTTATCAAACTATGGATGCCTTGGCAGCAATAGTATTCTCTACTGTTATATTAAATGCTATAAGAGGAAAAACTAAACTTACAGAAAAACAAGAGTTTTCTTATCTTTTAAAAGTTGGACTTATTGCAGCTTTAGGGCTTACAATAGTCTATGCAGGTTTAACATATATTGGAGCAACTTTTGGTGGAACTGAATTAGTTGCAGGAGCTGAAAAAACAGATTTACTTGTAAAAATTTCTATAAATCTTTTAGGAAAAATAGGATATTTAATATTGGCTATCTGTGTTGCTGGAGCTTGTTTAACTACTTCAATAGGTTTAATTGTTACTGTTGCAGAATATTTCAGTGGACTTATGAAGGTATCTTATCAAAAATTAGTAGTGATAACAACAATAATAGGTTTCATATTTGCAATGTTTGGAGTAAATAAGATAGTTATTATATCGGTTCCAGTCTTAGTATTCCTATATCCTATAAGTATAGCTCTAATATTATTGAACTTCTTCCGTGTAAAAAATGCAAATGTATTCAAGGGAGTAGTTCTAGTATCAGGACTTGTAGGACTATATGAAGGAATTTCAGTAACTGGACTTGCTATGCCAGAAGTATTTACAAATATATATAATTCTTTACCATTGGTAAATTTAGGATTACCTTGGTTAGTACCAGCTTTAGTGGTTGGAATAGTATGTAACTTTATAAAAAGTGAAAAATAATATAAGAATAGTTGAATTAATTTTAAAGAAACTGCTGCGATGTCCATTATTGTTGAGGGAGCATTTCGGAGCTCACGAAACACTAATGGCTATCAGGCAGTTTATTATAAGTAGAATCAACTATTCTTAATATTAGTAGAGAGATAGAGAGAAGGAAGATTGGAGGAAAAAATGGCTAATGTATATGACGTGTTAAAAGAAAGAGGATATTTAAAACAACTTACACATGAAGAAGAAATAAAAGAACTTCTTGAAAAAGAGAAGGTTACTTTCTATATAGGATTTGACCCAACAGCAGACAGTTTACATGTTGGACACTTCATAGCTATGATGTTTATGGCTCATATGCAACAACATGGACACAGACCAATAGCTTTAGCTGGTGGTGGAACAGGAATGATAGGTGACCCAAGTGGTAGATCTGATATGAGAACTATGATGACTGTTGAAACTATAGACCATAATGTTGAATGTATAAAGAAACAAATGCAAAAGTTTATAGATTTTTCTGATGGAAAGGCTATACTTGAAAACAATGCAAATTGGCTAAGAAATTTAAACTATATAGATTTCTTAAGAGATGTAGGGGAACATTTTTCAGTTAATAGAATGCTTGCAGCAGAATGCTATAAGTCAAGAATGGAAAATGGACTATCTTTCTTAGAATTTAACTATATGATAATGCAAGGATATGACTTCTATGTTTTAAATAAAAAATATAACTGTACTATGCAATTAGGTGGAGATGACCAATGGTCTAATATGATAGCAGGAGTGGAGTTAATAAGAAGAAAAGATAGAAGACAAGCTTATGCTATGACTTGTACTTTACTAACTAATAGTGAAGGAAAGAAAATGGGAAAAACTGCTAAGGGAGCATTGTGGTTAGATCCTAAAAAGACAACACCTTACGAATTTTACCAATATTGGAGAAATATTGATGACCAAGATGTTGAAAACTGTCTAGCACTTTTAACTTTCTTACCTATGGACGAAGTTAGAAGATTAGGAGCATTAAAAGATGCTGCAATAAATGAAGCTAAAAAAGTTCTAGCTTATGAAGTAACAAAAATTATCCATGGAGAAGAAGAAGCTACAAAGGCTAAGGAAGCAACAGAAGCTCTATTTGGAAGTGGAAATAATTTAGATAATGCACCTAAAATTGAATTAGGAGCTGAAGATTTTTCAAAAGAACTATTAGATGTTTTAGTAGATAGAAAAATTTTAAAGACTAAGAGTGAAGGAAGAAGACTTATAGAACAAAATGGAATGTCTTTAAATGATGAGAAAATAACTGATGTTAAATTCACTTTAAATGAAAATACTTTAGGGCTTTTAAAATTAGGTAAAAAGAAATTCTATAATATTGTAAAAAAATAAGAATGTAAAGTAGTACTTGCTAGAAGGTGAGTACTATTTTTATTGTTTATTATCAATAGCTATGATATAATTTTGAGATTAATAAAAAAAATTTACTATAATTATCTTGAAGCAATAATATCAACATAGAGGAATTTGAGGAGAAAAAAGATAAAAATAGGGGTTAAAGATGAGTGAATTACAAACAATTAGAAAAAAAATACAAGGTGATTTTTTCTTAGAAAAAAGCTATAGAGAAGGTAAATTGTTTTATGAAGTTTTAAGATATAAAGATGATTATATAGGTATTAACTATGGTTATTTGGAAGATGAACTAAGAGAAGAAACATATATAAATGACAATAGAATAGGAATGATTGTAGTCAATGAAAAAGATAAAATTTTCATCTGTACTTTAGATGAAAAAAGGCGTGAAGTAGGGATAACTGTCACATATCGTAATAAGAGTGGAAGACTGGCTCATGAAATAGACTATTTAGATGATATTTGTATGGCTACTAATAGGATATATAAAGATAGCTTTATCAAAAATGCTCCTTTAATAAAAAATTTAGAAAAAAGGGAAAATATAAACAAAAAATACTATAAAAAGTATTATGAATTTAAGCACAAAAAAAATATATTAAGAATAGAGAAAATATATTG
>ERZ772909.808-NODE-808-length-18318-cov-2.620106_pt1 | contig 18318 bp, 20 predicted proteins | sample MGYA00511137_ERZ772909 | MGnify/ENA primary metagenome ERZ772909 (study PRJEB29015, sample SAMEA2738095) | human oral metagenome | biome: human oral; feature: human-associated habitat; material: saliva | place: China | collected 2270 ... | reverse complement strand
ATTATTACTCCTTACTTAAGAATATTGCATAATACAGCCCTCGCTGTATTATTTTCGACATTCAGGCTTGATCATATGCTATGCACCCCGAAAGTTAAATAATAAACTTTCGGGGGTGCATAGCATTTGCCACGATAAAGGCAAGGTTTTATGTGGGCTACTTAGACGTAGGTTTCATAAGAGGTTACTCGCAATCATAAGAAATTTGGATACTCTCGATAAAAAGAGCGTACCGCATCTTTCATCCGATTATAATAAGCTTCTTCCCCTCCATAAAGACGATGTGATGGATGATAAGAGTTTACTATAATGAGGCGATATTTTTCAGAAAAATAAATCCACTCATCATCTCCGTCTCCAAAAGCCTTTATATCTGCATACAACTCTTTCAAAAGTTCTATTCCATAACGACGAGTACAATCTAAGTAAATACTAGCTCCCTTATATATTTCTAATTGTTTCAAAAGCAGAGGACGAAAATCTTGAATGTATTGAGCTAATGTTTGATTAGCAATAGAACTTTGTCCAGGTACTTTTTTGAGATTCACCCTTACCCAAGGCTCAGTTTCAAAACAATCTTGCGCAGTTTCAATATCAGGGAAATCTGGCAAATTCTCCTCGTTGTCCATATTCAACAGAGCATACACCCATCGGCGTAAGTTTCTGTAGAATATATGTTGGGTAGGAGTAGGGTTAGGGTCTCCATTTTTACGACCATGCTCTTCTCTAATATCCCAAGCCGTATCATCATTAAGGTCTTTTGTAAGGACTACTAAACCTCGTTTTTGATTGCAGTAGCATTCCCATTCGGCTTCCTCGCTACCAGGATATCTTCCCCAGTAGCCGTTCGCGTAGTAAAACTCTCCCAAATAGTGTAATCCATCTGTAGAGACTTCTTTGTCTTCACATAAAAGCTTTTGATATTCTTTGAAGATCAGTTCTTCTTGTTCATGTATTGATTTCATTTGTGCTGAAAATAAAGTACTTACAAATATACATTTTTTAGGTCGAATGGCTCCTCTTTTATTGCTTCTCCCTATCACAGATCATCATCTTCCGGTTAGGTCAAGATTGCCATAATACTAGGTATTCTCTGCTCTATTTATTATATTTGCGCACAATAAAAAAATAAAATCTATTCAGATGAAACGAGTTTACAAGATTCTCGCTACAGCTTGTGCTGTCTTGACAACGGGACTTATGAGTCTTTCGGCTCAGAATGTGCAATTGCACTACGACTTCGGAAAGTTCACTCACCCAGACAAACAGGCTGGTCGCCCAACGACTCTCCTTACAGTAGAGCAGCAGAGCGTTGATAAGTTTGGGGATACATTCTACTTCGTTGATATGAACTTCCAAGATCAAGGAGCTGTCGCTGCGAACTGGAAGTTTATGCGTAACATCCGCTTTTGGAATGGTCCACTCTCTTGGCACGTACGTTATGATGGCGGTATGCGCTTCTTGAACACTAGCATAAGCCAAGATGCACCAAGAGCAGCGATGTCCATTAAAGACGCATTCTTCACAGGTGTGACTTATACTTACCTCCGCCCTGACCGTAAGCTAATGGTTGCCCTCACCCCATCATACAAGTACATCAAAGGACACAGCGAACCACACAACTGGGAAGCTGTAGCCGTTTGGAAATACGCTCCGGGCAATGGACTTGTTTCAGCTACTGGCTTCTTCACTTATTGGAGAGAGAAGATGCCTATGTACGGTACAACTTATCGCTGGATGACACAACCACAATTCTGGTTAAACCTCAACAAGATTAAGGGTGTAAGCGAAAATATGCGCCTAAGTGTGGGTACAGAGCTTAGACTATCTAGCAATGTAGACAGCAAGGGCGTAATCTTCGCGCCTACACTTGCTCTTAAGTGGAACTTCGGTAAGTAAGCACTTGCAATAAAACTTATAAAACAATAGTTTCCTATTGTTTTTATACAACCCTCAGCACAACCAATACGGAGTGCTGGGGGTTATCTTCTGTAGTAGATTATCATTTTTATTATGGAGCATCCTTTACAGAGTTTTCGTTTCTGCCCACAATGTGGTCGTGAAGGCTTCGCTGATTGTTATGAGCGAGCTAAGCATTGCCCTAATTGTGGGCTAACCTACTTCCACAATGTCGCTGCCGCTGTGGCCTGCTTGGTGCGTGACCGTACAGGGCAATGGCTATTCGTGCGCAGGGCTAAAGACCCAGCTAAGGGCACACTTGACCTAACGGGAGGCTTCGTGGACCCTATGGAGACGATTGAGCAAGCAGTCGCACGCGAACTAAAAGAAGAAACTGGACTTAGTCCACTAAGCATACACTACCTCAGCTCTCGCCCTAACCGCTACCCTTTCTCAGGAATAACGGTTTACACGGCAGACCAATTCTTCTTGGTTGAGGTGGAAGATTGCCACAAAGCAGTAGCCCAAGATGATGCTGCCGAGATTGTCATCACAGAGCTAGGTAAACTCTCTGCCCAAGATTTTGGCTTAGAGTCTATATCTCATTTTATGGCAGAGTTCCTCTCTGGTCAAATCAAATTACCTTATTAGCATGCCTACTCTCTGGGCTCGTGTGAAAGGCTTTGTTCCTCTGATGGTACTGGTTCTTGGCTATTTCCTTAGCGAAATCCTTGACCCACTAACACCCGTAATCCCTTATATCATTACGGCTATGCTCTTCATGACTTTTCTAAAAGTGAAGCCTAGTGATATTAAATGGAGGTGGTCGCACCTTGCTTTGCTTGCTCTGCAAATAGCCTTAGCAATAGGTGTGTACTTGATGATTGCGCCCTTTCATGCCGTTGCAGCTACGGCTATGCTGCTCTGTTTCCTTATTCGTGCAGCTACGGCTGGGCCTTCTATCGTTCAAATCCTACGAGGAGATACCGCCTATATCGCAAGTTACGTCCTCATCACGCACCTTGCCTTTATTCTAATCACGCCCTTTCTCTTCCCCTATGTAGGTGGGATAGAAGTATCAGAAGGCATACTGATGCAGATGTGGCATATCTTCTACCATGTCGCACGGCTAGTACTGCCCGCTATTGTCGTAGCATGGTTAATCGTTTATCTCAAGCCTAAAGTAGCCTTTCGTCTAGGAAGCCAAACGCAAATAAACTATTCCTTTTGGTTGCTCTCGCTCTTGCTCCTGATTGCACACACGACTATGTACCTTAAGAGGTCTACGCACTTTGAGGTCAGCGACCTCTATCTCGTAGCCTCATTAGGGCTAGTAACCTGCGTCCTCCAATACCTACTCGGACACGTTATTGCCCACCGTCTAGGCATCGAACAGCATGCATCACGCCACAGCCTTGGGCAAAAGAATACTTCTCTCTCTATTTGGATAGCGGCACTATTCTTACCGCCCCTCGCAGGTATAGGCATCACGAGTTATATTATTTGGCAGAACATTATCATATCCTCGGTAATGTCTTACTACAGCTCTAAACAACAAAAGCCTATCGCATAATGGCAAACAAGACTTATCTTTGCTACGTATGCAGTAGATTCCCATCAGTATATCAAGATAAATCATAAACAATCTTATTAAATCAATAAAACCATGAATGTACTAATCATCGTAGACCCTCAGAAGGATTTCATCAGTGGTTCGCTCGCTGTTCCCGAAGCAGATAAAGCTATGTCCTATCTTAGCCAATGGATGCTCACGCACGCCAATGACTTTGATACCGTCTTTGTAAGTATGGACCAGCACCCTATTAACCACTGCAGCTTTAAGTCCGAGGGTGGTATTTGGCCACATCACTGTGTACGCTATAGCGAAGGTGCAGCCATAGATGAGGGGATTATGTCTAGCCTTATCGCATTACAGAAGCAAGGCAAAAACATTCACTTTATAGAGAAGGCAACAGAAGTTAACCAAGAGGAATATAGTGCGTTCGCACGCTTAATCCCTACCGAACTTGTTTCCGCAGATAAGATTTTCCTCGCTGGTCTTGCTGGCGATTATTGCGTCCACGCTAGCCAAGAAGATTTATTGCGCTGTATCCCAAAGGAACGTATAGAGCGCATTGAAGAAGGCATTGCGTGGATTCAGAAACCTTAAAACCATTGATGAAAGCAAAAGATTATTTTCACCTAGCACCCGCTAATTGGAATTGCGCTCAAGCACTCCAAAAGAGTCGTCAGCCCTACACTGGTCTTAGTGACGAAGAGATTGAATTGCAATACAGGCCTATGGGTGGCGGACGTGCGCCCTTCGGCATGTGTGGCGCACTCTACTCCCTACGCCAACTTGTAGGAGAGGATACCGAGATGGCCGACAAACTAACAGAGCGTTTTGAAGAGCGTACGGGCGGACTTACCTGCCGCGAACTTAAAGGCAAGCATGGTCGTCCTTGCTCGTGGCTTGTAGAGCAAGCCGAGGAACTCTTAGAAGAACTAGATGAGACCATTGCATAATACGGCACTCGCTGCGTTATTTTCGACATTCAGGCTCGGTCATTTACACAAGTAAACTCCCGTCGCCTTCAGTCTTGATGCCTTGCGAAAGCCGCATTCTGTAAAGTCCTCCCTAAAGACAAGTTCCACTTGTTATTTGGGAGACCGCAGAGCGGTCTTAACTAGGACTATTGCTTCTAGCTTCTTATCCGCTTACGCTAAGTTTTATTATATCATATTTATTAAAAGCAGAAGTGTATGAAAGCACAAGACATTCGCTATCTCGTCATTCATTGCAGTGCGACGAGATGCAACCGCCCTTACAGCCTTGCTCAGATGGATAGAGACCATCGCGCACGCGGTTTTGCCGGCATAGGCTATCATTATTACATCAGACTCAATGGGGATATATGTGCCTTGCGAGCCCGTGATGAGGTGGGAGCCCACGTTCGGGGCTACAATCGTATGAGTCTAGGTATTTGCTATGAAGGCGGTCTTAATGAGCGTGGGTATGCCGAGGACACACGCACACCCAAGCAGAAAGCAAGCCTTATTAAGCTCCTTAAATGGTTACACGGCTTCTATCCCCAAGCGAAAATTGTAGGGCATAGGGATTTGAGTCCGGATAAGAATGGTGATGGCAAGATTGATGCCCATGAATGGGTAAAATTATGCCCTTGTTTCGATGCCAGCCGTGAGTATGCCTACATAGAAGAAGGGCAAAATGAGGTGTGTGATGACAAGTAATGTGCCTCAGCAACCACAGAGGAGCCAAGTACAGCTCATTATGGCTGTTGTGCTTAGCGTATGCGGTCTCATCCTTATGGGAGCTAGTTTCGCCGTACCGCCTGTAGGCGAAATTAGTCCAAGTGTTCTTATAGCCTATGGTGAGGTCATGACTTTCTCAGGTGCGCTCTTCGGGATAGATTATCATGCTAGGCGGACGCTCTAAAGGATAACTTCTAGCCTTGTTGCAAGGCTTGAATGATGGCGGATAACTCAGTAAACCAGTCTGGATTAAAGGGGTTAATTTGCATAATATGTAGATTAACCTCTTTCCGTATATAGTCGGTACTCTTAGAGTTCGCTCCAAACTCTTTCTGAAAGAACATTGTATTCGTGTGGTCCTGCTGAGCTTGGAGCACAAGACTGCCCAAATGGTTGATTGTAGGCTCTTTGCCATTCTGCTCAATGACTAATTGCTTGAGCTGATGTTCCTCAGCGAAGTAAGCTAACGAAGGATGATAGATGACAAAACTCTTAGACGCAAAGGGGCGAGCCTTAGCAATCTTGCGCAGAGAGTCTATCTTTTGAGAGATTTCATTGCTCCCAGCAGTAAAATCTTCATTGGGAAGAAGTGCTTTAAGACCCCTATGTATATTGCGGCTCATCGTCTCGATACCGACAATGCTCATCCAGTAGTGTGGGTCACTGGCGTGTATTGTGCCATCGTTGTGCATGTGCTCTTGATTGTGCAGGGGCATAAGACCGCTATCTAGGCGCACAAGTTGCAAGTCGGGGTTTAACTCCTTGATGCGCGAGAGCCAGCTCTGCTCAAAGCCTAAGTCTCCGACATAGAACCAAGCCTGAGCATGTGTCAGTTGGCTCATATCCTGCATAGATGGTTCGTAAGTCTCGGGTGTAGCTCCATCGGGAAGGAGGGTAAGTACTTCGACCCGTTCGCCTGCAAGCGTCTTGATAATCCCAGCGGTAGGAAGTATCGTTACTGCAATAATAGGCTTATCACTGGCTTGTCGCTTATGGCCTGAGCAGGCCATAACGAGGCAAAGCATAATCAATATAAGAGGGTATTTGATTATATTCTTCATATCTATTGAGAGCCCTCAAGTAGAGGTTTCAAACGACCTTATTTGAGGGAGAGCTTTAGTTAGATGATTACTTTTTAGGACTAAGCCCTAGCTTGTGGGCTTCCTCAAGCATAAGTGTATAAGCAGGCTCGTACTCGTTGGGTATTAGTCCGTCAAGGATAGCATTCTTAATCGTTTCCTTGATGAGTCCGACCTCGTGGCAAGGGCCTATTCCGAAAGTCTCCATAATGAGCAGTCCGTCTATAGGAGGTTGGAAATTACGAATGCGGTCTTTCTCTTCAATGTCTTTCAGCTTCTTGCGCACAAGTACATAATTATCTAGATACTTGCGTACTCGTTGCGGATTTTTACTTGTAATATCGGCTTCAACAAGCATCATAAGGTCTTCAAGGTCGTCGCCAGCATCGAAGAGCAGTCGGCGTACAGCAGAGTCGGTTACACCCTCGTCCACAAGAGCCGCAGGGCGCATATGTAGTTCTACGAGCTTACGCACGTATTTCAGTTTGCCGTCAAGAGGTAGCTTCAGACGTTTGAAAATCTTGTGAAGCATCTTCGCTCCGATATATTCGTGATTGTGGAAGGTCCAGCCTAGGCGAGCATCGTACTTCTTGGTACGAGGTTTTCCGATATCGTGTACTAGTGCAGACCAAAGTAACCAAAGGTCATTGTCTTCTAGGGGGCGTGTCGCACGGATAGCCTTAGCAAGATTGTCTACAACCTTATAAGTGTGTGTCAGATTATCCTTGTGCCCTATGCCGTCACGAGTATCTGCACCCTTGAGGGCTAGCAGTTCGGGGAAAACTAGCTCCATAAGGCCAGAGAGCTCAAAGAGTTCTAAGCCGATGGAGGGTTTAGGTGAGAGGAGTATTTTATTTAGTTCTGTAATGATGCGCTCACCGCTGATAATCTCTATTCTATGGGCATTACGAGCGATGGCCGCAAAGGTATCGGGCTGTATGAAGAAGCCTAATTGACTAGCGAAGCGTATGGCACGCATCATACGCAAGGGGTCATCGCTGAAGGTTATATCGGGGTCGAGAGGAGTACGGATAGTGAGATTATCCATATCCTTGAGTCCATCGAAAGGGTCAAGGAGTTCGCCGAAGCGATCTTTATTGAGACAGATAGCGAGTGCATTGATGGTAAAGTCTCTGCGCTCTTGGTCTTCTTGAAGCGAACCATCTTCGACAACAGGTTTACGGCTGTCCGGGCTATAGCTCTCACGTCTAGCTCCGACAAACTCAATCTCTGTGCCTTTGTACTTCACTTGAGCCGTGCCAAAGCGTGCAAAAACAGATAGGTGAGAGCCTTTTAGACGCTTAGCGACAGCCTCGGCAAGTTCGATGCCACGACCAACGGAAACAACATCAATATCTTTGCTCGGACGAGAAAGGAAAAGGTCGCGAACAAATCCGCCAACGACATAAGTCTCAAGACCTAGTTCGTCCGCAGTCTCGCCTATCAGGTGGAAGAGAGGCTTATCTATTTTTTGATAAATATAATCTTCTACAATCATCTGTACGTGTTATGCCGATGGCAGTGTGAGGCGGTATCTTAAAAGGGATTGTGCCTAAAATAAATCTAGACACAGTCCCTCAAAACATAAATCTTTTACTTAGTGAAGTGTAGGATATGCCCCATGCGCTCTTTCTTCGTCTGCATATAGCGGGCATTATGCTCATTAGGCTCAACTTCTACGGGTACAATCTCGGTGATTTCTAGTCCGTAAGCCTCTAGACCAACACGCTTAATAGGGTTGTTAGTCATAAGGCGCATACGGCTGATGCCAAGCTCGCGTAGGATATTAGCTCCTACACCGTAATCACGTTCGTCAGCATTGTGTCCTAAATGAATGTTTGCATCTACGGTATCAAGTCCATTCTCTTGTAGTTTGTAAGCCTTGATTTTTTCCATCAAGCCGATACCACGACCTTCTTGATTGAGGTAGACTACGACTCCGCGCCCTTCACGTTCAATTATTTGCATAGCTTTGTGGAGCTGTTCGCCACATTCGCAACGCTGGCTACCGAAGATGTCGCCTGTCATACAGCTAGAGTGTACACGCACAAGGACATCATCACCATTGGTGATGTCGCCTTTGAAGAGTGCGATATGCTCAAGTCCATTAGACTTTTGCTTAAAAGGAATTAGTCTGAATGTCCCCCATTCTGTAGGCATAGAGACTTCTTCTCCTCGCTCGATGATGCTCTCTGTCTTGAGGCGGTAAGCGATGAGGTCTTTAATAGAAATGATTTTCATTGACCACTGCTTAGCGACCTCCATAAGTTGAGGTAGGCGAGCCATTGTGCCATCTTCATTGATAATCTCAATGAGGGCAGCGGCAGGCTGTAAGCCTGATAGGCGAGCAAGGTCCACGGCCGCTTCGGTATGTCCTGCTCTCTGAAGCACTCCTCTAGAGCGAGCTCTTAGCGGACAGATATGACCGGGGCGAGCAAGGTCTTGCGGTTTAGTTTCGGGGTCTGCTAGAGCAAGGATAGTCTGAGCACGGTCGTACATAGACACGCCTGTCGTACAGCCCTTGCCGAGTCTGTCCACGGTAACAGTAAATGGCGTCTCGTGTACAGAAGTATTTGTGGGAACTTGCATCGCAAGTTCAAGCTCGGCAGCACGCTCCTCGGTAATAGGCGTACATAGGACGCCACGCCCGTAGCGCATCATAAAGTTGATTTTCTCTGGCGTAACCTTTTCGGCTGCAATGATGAAATCACCTTCATTTTCACGGTCTTCATCATCAACAACGATGACGAACTCACCACGCTGGAAGTCCTCAAGGGCTTCTTCAATAGTATTCAATTGAATGTTAGGCATTCGCTTTTCTCTTTATAAGGTTATTAACACCCCTTGCTAATGGCTTTGCGTATCTCGGTCTCTATCTCGTTAAGTAGTTTCTCTGTCTGCTTGATGTCGCGGAGATAAGCACGCCTGCGGATAGAGAGTATCCATAGGGGGAGGAGTGTTATGATAAATATAATATTACTAAGTTTCAGTAGTAAGGGTTTGCTTTTGAGAGGTAGATTGTTCGTAATCGACATAGGCACAAGTTGTCTCTCAAGTATGGGCATATCTTGCAACTTGGCGATAATCATGCGCTCACGGCTATTACGTAGCTCAGAGATAAGCGCCTCAAGTTGCTCAAAAAGCTCTTGCATAAGGCTTTCACTTGGCGAGAGGAGCCAAGACGAGAAGACAAGTCGCTTCACTAGCCACTTCTTGCTAATCCAATCGCTGCTACGGAGTTCGCTTATTCTTTCCTTAAGGCTTAGAGTATGCTCAAGGGCTTGCGTGTAATTGATTTCTTCAAGAATTACTTCGCGTACCTCTAGTTTGCGCACACGTGCTGTGCCGAAGAGCTTACGGAAGAATACGATGTAGGCTTCCATATTGAGTGAAGCAGAGTCTCTCGTAGCCTGCCAAGTAAGGAAAATACCTACGGGAGCAAGCACGAAACTACTTATCCACATACCTGATACGACACCCATCTGCTCACTACTAATCATATTATGCCCAAAGGTATCAATGATATAGTAGATGATGAAGAACACCACAGAAGCAATAATCGGCATACCTAATCCGCCTTTGCGGATAATAGCTCCAAGCGGAGCCCCGATAAAGAAGAAGACTAAGCAAGCGACAGGGAAAGTGAACTTCTTGTGCCACTCCATTCTGTTTGTGCGGTAGTCGAAAAAGGCTTCTTTGTCAATGTAAAGACGGCTTTCACTCTCATTGCGCATCTGCAATAGTGAGGACGCTGCTTGACGATAACGATTAAGACTATCGCCGAGCGTTCTCATATTCATCAAGCTATCGATGTCAATCTGCTCATTCGTCTCGGCTGAGAGTATGCGCTTGCGGTCTTTCTGTGCTTGTTGGCTTGTGTCTAGTCTTGAGGGCAGTTCGTAACTATATGTCTGTTGGTCTTGAATAGACATCATTTGCTCAGAAGCATCGCGCCTAATGCTATCAATGCTCCTCGTTACAGTATCAATAGCGTACTCTAGTTGAGAGAGGTTCTTACCTACAAATCGGCTCTTCATCTCTCCCTCATCTTGCATCTTGAAAGAAGTGTCAAAGAGAATAACGATTTCTTTGTAACTAAATCGTTCCTTAGCAAATGTCGTAGGACGTTCGTCAAGAGGACTAGAGGGCGTCGTCATATTCTCGAAGCTCTGTCCCTTGTATAGTTTCCAAGTTAGGAATGTTTGGCTAGCATCGGCTGTGATGCGCCCTGAGTCGGCACGTATGATACGTGTTTTTTCGTTCCCCTCCTTGTTGTCGTACAGCATGATATTCAGCATACGACCGGGGTGCGCCATATCTCTCTTACCTACATAGATGCTATATCCCGGTATCCCGTTATAGAAGACGCCCTCAGGTATTTCCAATTCGGGCTTGGCGTAACGGGCTGAATAGAGTAGCGTCCACATCTTCACTTGGCTCGTAATCATGTAGGTGTTTTGGAAGTAGAGTAGACCTACAGCGAGTAAAGATGTCGTAACGAAGAGCGGAGCCATAATGCGGTAAAGTGGTAAGCCCGACGCTTTCATCGCCAAGAGCTCTAGGCGTTCGCCTATTTGCCCGAAGAACATGAGTGAAGCCAAGAGTATCCCCAGCGGAAGAGCTAGGGGAACGAGGTTCATCGCAGCGTAAAATACCGTTTGCCCGATAACCAAAGTGCTAAGCCCCTTACCTACGAGTTCGTCGACATACTTCCATAGAAACTGCATCAAGACGATGAACCAGCATATTAGGAAGGTCATGAGTAGGAGAGGTAAGTAGCTCTTTAATATATATTTGTCAATTATCTTCATATATTTCGCTTGCACCCATATAATGGTTGTCGGCTTGTAAGAACTTGAAAGTCTTACAGCTCTTCTTGACCAAATGGAGGACTTGCTTCTATTACGCTTGCAAAGGTAGTATTAAATTAGCTTGTTGAGGCTCAGCGAAGGGCTTGCTCTTAGTTACTCTATATAATGTGTAGTTTAACTAGAATAATCTTAGTCGAAGAAGAGCGTAAAATCTCAAAACGGAAGCCATCAATCTCAATGACTTCATTTGGAGCTGGAATGCTCTGATGGTGATGCAGGATAAATCCGGCTATCGTTTGGAAGTCATCGGCTTCAGGTAGTTTGAGGTCAAAATGCTCATTGATATCATCGATTTCCATACGACCACTGAAGATAAATGTCTTGTCATCTAATTGCTTAGATACACGGCGTTCGCGGTCGTGCTCATCTTCTATATTACCAAAGATTTCTTCGATAACGTCCTCAAGAGTTACCATGCCTGCTGTACCGCCCAATTCGTCTATGACGATGGCGATACTTTTCTTTTTCTGCATCAACAGGCGCATCAGCTTATTGGCGAACATGCTCTCAGGGACAAACACAGCTGGAACAATGCTATCGTGCCAATCCTTGTTAGCAAACATCTCACTAGAGTGGATATAGCCTATTGGTTCGTCAATGTTGTCTTTATAGACAATGAGTTTACTGCGTCCAGTCTTAAGGAATTTCTCTTCTAGTGTACTCTTTTCATCATCAAGGGCAACAGATACGATTTCATTGCGAGGCGTCATACAGTCTCTTACTTGGAGAGTAGGGAAACTAATCGCATTCTGTATGAACTTAACCTCTGACTCTACTTCGCTACCCTTGCTCTCATCGTGGTTACTCTCAAGATAATGTTCAAGGTCGAGGGTAGAGAATGTGTGGGGAATAGCCTCATCACCTCGTCTGCCTGCGATGAAAAGTATGCCTTGTGTAAGCTGGCTAATAAGCCACATGAAGGGGAAAAGTATGATATAAGCAAGCATCAATGGCAGAGCGAGCAACTGCATCATCAGGTTCGCATTGATGCGGAATATCACCTTCGGGATAAATTCTCCTGTAAAGAGAATGATTAGCGTACTGAGGAGTGATTGGAGGATAAGAATGATTATATCATTATCTGTCCATCTTAGAAGTACGGGCTCCAAGAGGGAAGCCATCAAAATCCCATAGATGACGAGGGCTACATTGTTGCCGAGTAGCATCGTCGTAATAAACCTATTGGGCGAGCGATACAGAAAACTAAGAATAGAGGATACTAGTCCTCCCTTATTGCGGTCAAGCTCTAGGCGGAGTTTGTCCGCCGAGACATAAGCAATCTCACTACCCGAAAAGAAGGCAGAGGCTATAAGGGTGATTAGAATGTATATATATATCATATTATCCGTATTTGTCTATTGAAGGGACTACTTGCTCTTGGGCTTGTTTGCCGACTGCTGAGGGGTAGGCGCACTGCTTGTGTTAGAGCTTGTGTTTGTAGTCTGTGTGGGCGTGGGAGCCGTCGGGCTATCGTCAAGGAGCTTGCGGTCTACCTCGAAGTTACCACTGTTGTTGTAGATAGAGTACTGACTGAGGTCATCGCGAGCTTCAAAACGATTGCCTCGCAGTTCACGACCATTGGTATAGAAGTAAGTACTATCATTTGAATAGAGTTTCTTGTCTCGCCTCTGCCAGTGTAGTCTTGGCGTGTATAGCTTCTCGCCATGTAAACCGTGTATGCGCACATTGCCGATAAGTTCCCATTCGTCTTCAGGCACATGGAAAATAGCTGAGTCTGCACGCACAAGTTTATTACCGGGGTGTAGGCTGTCTACACTCCACATCGTTAGAGTATCGGGGAATACCCACTCTTTGCGGTCTTCTCTGTCATAGATGAACCATGTCTTACTCACGAGCCTGTACTTAGTGAGTCCAGAGTCGCTGACCAGCATATCCACATCTCGGGTGTACATCATATAGGCAGAGTCTATATTGATGCCGGTATGTTTCTTTTCAACCTTATCCTTAGCGCACGAACCGAAGAGGTAGGCAGAGCCTAATGCGCATAGAAGTAATTGGGCTAGTTTCAAGATGAGTTCTTAATAATTAAAAGGAGACCATCGCACGGGTCTCCAGAATAATGAGTTTTCCTCGTTGTTGGTTAGACTTAGTAGCATTGCCGAAAAGACGGTAATCTATACGGCATGATACTATAATCTTAAAAAAGGTAATGGACAACGAAAAGACATTGCCCATTACCGATTAATATAATACGTTGAATGGTTATGGAAGCACTACTGAACCACATCCAGGAATAGCAAGCGCCTTACCACTACCTAGCTCAGGGTGCATGAAGATATCAGCAGCCTTAGGTAGGCGAGCGCGGTACTGACCGATAAGACGGTTAGCCTGAGCAGCCACACTTGGGTCCTTAGCGGCAGCAGCTTGTAGGCGCTGGATAACTAGGAAGAATACGCAACGAGCCTTAACTGGGTCTCCAGGGAAGATGCTGTTTGCGCTATTACCTATGCGTACTGCCTGTTGGATAAGGATACGACCATTGTTAGGGTTGATAGCAAGGATTGCGTTCTGGGCACGAGTAGCAAGAGCGCCGTTACCAGTCTTACCTGCGATACCCCATAGAAGTTCATAAGCCTTAACCTTATCGTTGTTGTTGCTAGAGAGCTTAATCGCTTCTTCGATGTACTTAATCGCTTCGTTGTAGTTCTTTTCACGAACGTACTTACCTGCAAGGCTCTTAGCTGCGTTTGCACTTGGCTCAAGGCGGAAAAGGTATTCAGCAGCCTTGTCTGGCACTGGAGAATCACATTCACCTACTGGGTTGCCTTCGTCGTCACGGTCTACAGAGTTCTGGAAGATCTTGATTGTAGAAGCAAGGAAGTTCTTATCTGTCTTGCGCTCTTCAATCTTATCCATTGTGTAGATTTTCTTGAGGAGATCACAGCTAGCAAGACCACTACGAGCGAAAGATTCGTCAAGCTGAGCGATGTTGATTTCGAGGTTCGCACGAGCTGTAGAGTCTGTTAGAGCGTTGAGCTGTGTGTCTAGATAGTCCGAAGCTGCAAGGTAGTCGTTAAGGTAAGCTTCTTTCTTGCTAGCATCTTTGCGAGCGACCTCACGAGAAGATGAAAGGAACCAGTAGAGCAAGTTGGCAGGAGAGTTTTCCTTGTACTCCTCTACGATATGCTTAGTCCAGTCATATACCTTGCTGTAATCGGCCTTATCGCCAGTGAGAGCAAGATAATCATTTACCTTGTCTAGCGTGATAGCGTCCTTACCCTTCTTAGCATCTTCGCCGAAGAACTTGATACGATTGTCATACAATGCAAGCAAATCATTGATAAGGGCTGCACGCTTAGCTGGATTTGTTTCCTTGCTAATCTTGTGCTTAAGGATATTAGCTCCGTGGATATAGATGTTCTTACTACTTCCTGGGCATTCCTTGTAAGCTAGTTGCCATGGTTCGAAGGCATCGTCAAAGTTCTGTGCCTTTGCGTAGCTACTGAAGATGCTAATGTTTTGTAGGCAACGTACACTATCAGCACCTGAGCCGAAAGGCGTACCTGAGGCAGCGCCAGTCTGGGCCATAACTCCTACTGATGAAAGTAGTGCTACTGACATACTGAGGATTGATTTGTTCAGTTTCATCGTCTTATAGTTATTACGTAATTGATTTATAATTTAGTGAAAATCTTTCGTTTAAGTGAAAAGAGCTTAGTTTACTCGTGCCTTGCGGAACCAACCTTCGTTGAAGAGGATACCGATTGTTGCACCTAAATAATGCTCGCTAATCATGTTGTTCTGCTGTGGCTTGAGGTACTTGTAGTCAAAGCTCAAGTTGAATGCCGAACGGCGGTCTACAAGCGGAAGAGATAGACCTGCTGAGACTCCGTACTCTTGATAACCTGCAAAAGAACCGCTATTACCGAGAGGAACAGCAAGATAGCTGTTGCCTGCTGTTAGTCCCATACGATAGGTTGCTCGTTGCCATGGGCTACGTGCAAGGTGGTTAGGCGTCCATTCGCCACCGATAGCGATGCGGTACTGATCTTTAAATTGTGCTTCAAGGTCTTCAAACTGCGCTTTTGACCACTGCGTATAGCGTACGTCTGCACCCACCATCCAGCTATTCGCAACGCGATAACTTAGTCCAGCTCCAATCTGTAAAGGGTTTGTGTAGCGTCCGTTAGTAATCGTATCGTTGCGCATGGTCTCACTAGAAGAAGAGCTAAAGTCTTGGCGCACAATAGTGCGTTCGCTTGAGTAACGATATTCAGGTGTAAATGTCGCTCCGAGAACAAGACTACGAGTACCCGTTGTGTCTAGCTTGAACTCATATTGCGCTCCTGCCGTGAGCTTGAACCCTCTTAGGTGTAAGTTTTCATTGTGGCTAGAGTTCAGCGCACCTGTCGAGAGGTAAGTCAGCTGTCTACTCTGTGTCGTATGTCCAAAGACAAAGGCTGTGTTAAGCCCAAGGTGCAAGCCCTTCCATGGATTCGCTCCTAGACCTAAATAAAGGTTGTTGTATGAGCCACTACCTGAGTAAGTACGCACAACGCCATTGTCATTAGCAGGTGCGCCTTGAATAGGTGCAGTATAACCAAAATTGTAACCTACTGTGCTTAATGGAGCAATACCTGCACTCATAGCCAAACGCTTGTGCAGTCTGTATAATATATTGAAGTAATCAAGACCACCTAGATAGCGACCATCATGATTGCTTCCCTCTTGGAGCATATTATATTTGCCCGATAGACCGAGGTCAAAGATAAAGGTAATGGAGTCTACTGCCGTGTAGGAAGCCGGATTCGATGGGTTTGTAATCATGCCATCGCGTAGCCCTACGCTTAGTCCGCCCATAGCTTTACTGCCTGCAGTATAACCTCCCTCCATAGAGCCGTAACCATAGCGACTATAAGGTGAGCGGTTATTGTTGTTTTGAGCTTCAGCTGTCCCTGAGATTACCCCTAGAGCAGTACTGATGAGCGCCATGCAAAGCATGCTTTTAATCTTCATGATTAGTCTTTATCCTTAGTTCTTTATTGTATTCAAGTATCCGATTAAGTCCGTCAAAGACAAGGTTCGGAATGAGCCTAATGTTCTCACTCTGACAATGCTTGCAGAGCAATTCGCTATCGCCACCGGTGAGCAAAATAAGCGCATCGGCTTGAGAGCGGAGTATATCATTGATAGTGCCTTGCACCTCTCGTATGAAGCCATGTGTACAGCCCGACATCATCGCCGAATGGGTGTCTGTCCCATAGAGGGGTAGCGTTTCCTCTGGCAAGTCCTCAATAAGAGGTAACTTGCTCGTAAAACTTGCCAAAGCCTTAAATCTAAGCCATAGACCGGGGGCGATATTACCACCTAGATAGCGTCCCTCAGCATCAAGATACTCATAAGTAACGGCCGTCCCTGCATCGATGACGAGGCAAGAACGCTCGCCAAGAGTTTGGGCATAAGCCCCGACGACTGCTGCCAAACGGTCGCTACCGAGACGAGAGCGGTCGTACAATACCTCAATGGGTACCGGTGTAGAGGCGTCTAAGTCTATAACTAACGCACAATGCCCCTTAAGTATTTCAAGGATATGCTCACAGCGTACGCCGACGCTACTATATATAGCTGAGTCTATCTGATTATGCGCAAATACCTCCCTAAGTATAGCTTCATTTAGAGCTACGACAGAGGTAGACCACAGCACTCGTCCGTCTTCGTAAATGGCGAGCTTACATATTGAGTTTCCTTGATCGACTATCAGGTTCACGTTTCAGTCTTATCAATGACTATGCAAAGTAACGATTTTTTTGCCACATAGATAGGATATTGACGAAAGTTTCGGTGAAAGCGTATCAAAATTTAGAATAGCGACACTTCAATATATGAGCGTTGTAAGTATGACACACCAGAGAAAATATTCGCCTTTTCCCAAGAGGTGCCGTCCCTACGGGGCTTAATAAATGTGTTTCAATGATTAAGAGGCTATGAAAATCAAACATCTTCATAGCCTCTTTTCTTTAATTAGGTTAGTATTTATAGCTTCCTTAGTTCATATTTATATCGAAATCCATAGCCAGAATCACGAGCAATCTCGCTATTCAGATCATCTTCCGAGATTAGCTCTATATATTTCCCTGTGAATCTTCTAATTTTATACGCATCCCTATCCAGATATAGTACTTCATTTGAAACTCTATACTTTCCTGCTCCTCCAAATCGATCCGGATACACCAAAACTCCGTTTTCTCGAAAGCTACAAGTTTCTTCTTCATAGAGCTCCAACCTATACCCTCCAACGCCATCCTTTCTAACACTATATCTTTTCAGATTCCAAAGTGTCCCCACAAGATCTTGCTCTTGGAGTTTGGTTCCCAATTCTTCATTGTCCGAACAAGACAAAAAAACGACACCAAAAAATAAAACGATAAAGATTCTGGTATATAGTTTTAGCAATCTTTTCATAATTCCAACAATTTATAGTCCCAAAATTTTATAATTCTGGAGTAGGTTCATAATAGATATTTCTTTCTCGGGTAGGGTTTTGACAAAATCTGTTAGTCCATATTCGCTCTCTAAATCTTTATCTCCATCCTCGCCTTGATAATAAGAGAGTGCAATCTTACTAGTGTCATCGTATAAATAAACCACTTTAGTCTTTGGGTTTTTATATTTTCTAACTCGATTAAAGTCAATTACTGCATGACTACATAGAGTTGTCCGTAAGTAAGGATATAAGATTTTATTAGGCTTACCCGATTTTTTTATTCCCTTGAATATATCCTTTACAGTAGCTACTAAATTGCGTCCCTTAGATATATATTGTTCTCTCAGATTATTAGAGGTAAGCTCCTCGTCGGAGGCATTTTCATTAAGCTTTGTCAGTATAAGTTTATCTCCATTTCTCGTATGTAGCACCAAAGCAATATCACATAGTGGCTCTCCAGATGATTTATCATAGCGAATAAACACTTTTGAAATCTCTATCCTAACAGGGTCGTTTTTCATGTTAGGTTCTAGAATACCACTATAAGTATCCATGATGCGCTGTCTAAAATTACTCTCCAAAATAAATTCAGAAATAGGGACAAGCCCATCATCTTGAATATCAATAATAGTATGAGTCTTTTCATTTGTTAAACTCCTAACCCACGCAGATACATCTATATCTTTAGGAAGACTTTTAGACTCTAATACAGGAAGATTGATTTGAAGTTCTGGGGCACCACCAATGGTTG
>ERZ772909.797-NODE-797-length-18424-cov-5.212532_pt1 | contig 18424 bp, 11 predicted proteins | sample MGYA00511137_ERZ772909 | MGnify/ENA primary metagenome ERZ772909 (study PRJEB29015, sample SAMEA2738095) | human oral metagenome | biome: human oral; feature: human-associated habitat; material: saliva | place: China | collected 2270 ... | reverse complement strand
AGCCGTTGGGCAGCACGACCAGGTCGTTTGCCTTGCCGCCGTTCATGGCGACCTCAGCGATCAGCTTGTCTGCTGCGCCGCCGTCAATCACGCCGACCTTGCCGGTGCCGAAGTCAGAGACGTACACCAGGTCGTTCGCCTCGTCGTTGTCCAGCGCGAGTGCCTGGGTGCCGACCGGGATGAACTTCTTGAACTCGTGGGTGGTCGCGTCGTAGATGGACACGCCGGAGTTCGCGCCCTTCACGCCCTGGGAGGAGACGTAAATTTCGTTCTGGGAGTGGTCAATCGCGATGTCGGAGGGGCGAACCTCACCCTCAGCGTTGCCCTTGGTGTCGAAGCTGCTCTCTACCTTGAAGGTCTTGGTGTCGATGACGAAAATCTTGCCGCCGGTACGCTCCGGCACGTACAGCTTACCGCCGTCAACCAGGATGTTCATGCTGATGTAGCGGGTGCCGCCGTCGGGTGCGCCTTCGAGCTGGATCTTCTCAACCTGCTTGGTCTTCAGGTCGATAGCGGATACAAAGAAACGACCGGTCACGAACGCCTTACCGGACTCGTGGTCAACCAAAACGGAGCGGGGGTGCTCAATCCAGTTCGGGTCGGTCTCTGCGATACCCGCGGTGGTCCAGACCTGCTGCATCGTTGCCTGATCGTACACGGACACGGAGTTGTCGGTGGTGTTGGTAACCCAAACGGTGCCGTCTACATCGTCAACGGTGATGCCGTAGGCTGCGTCGTACTGGTAGCCCTTGTCGTTCTTGACGATGGGCAGCTCGGCGACAGCCTCAATCTTCAGGGAGTTTGCGTCAATGCGAGCGATAGTAGAAACGTGCTTGTCGCGGTCTGCAGTGCCCGCAACCCAAATCTTGTTGGTCTTCTTGGAGTATGCGACCTGGAACTGACCGGGCAGGCCCTGGGTGATCTTTGCCATCGCCTTGTCGGTGATGGTGCGAGCGTCAGTGCTCTGGCTTGCTACCGGGGTGGAGTCTGCCGCGAACGATGCGGGGATGGTGGCAACGCCGGAAATTGCCAGTGCCAGCGATCCAACGGCGAGGCCCTTGAATGCCTTGCTTGAAGCGAGGTTCATATGTATGTCCTTTTTCGTGGGTGGCGCGTGAAGGTGCGTCTCTCCCCCACCGATGGGTGGTGAGGCGCCGCGTTTTTCCTGCTCTTTGGTGTGGGTTTCGTGGGCCCACGAGGAAGGAAAACTAGTCTTCACACAGTATTAAGTAAGGCAACCTTTAACTTACCTTCTAGGTAATACTTACTTAGCGCACAGGATTTTGCAAGATTTTAGGCATATATAACGCAAAATTTCATATGCCAGGCACAGCCTGTCACTAAAACTCCCCGAGGTGCGGCAATACGGGACATGGCAAAACCCCCGCCTCCAGCAAAAGCCAGAAGACGGGGGTTCCACAGCACCCCAACACACGGTGCCGGGGTAACTAAAAATTAGGAGACATACGAGAAGTCAGTGAACAGCAGGTTCTGCAGCTTGTAGCGGCGAATGAAACGAGCCAGCTCCGCGCGAGTGGTCGGCGCGGTCGGGTTGAACACGCCCGAAGAATCCAGCACGATGTCGTTCGCGCCAGCCCACGCAACGTAACGGTGCAGAGTACCGGCACCGAGCACGTCGCGGAAACGAGAACCAGCAGCCTCGTTCATTTCAGTCAGCTGAACCTCCGCGTTGTACTGGAACAGCACAGCCGCCAGCTCCTCGTGAGAAACCGGTGCGGTCGGGTCAATCTTGTCGCCACCAGTGAGCGGCTCGGTGATCTTGCGGTCACGAGCCCAGTGCAGCGCATTCGCGGTCGGGCGGCCTGCCGCATCCGCGAAGGGTGCAACCTCAGAGTTTTCGCTCACGCCAGCGTGACCAGCAGCGTGGTTCAGCAGAGCAATAAGATCCTCACGGGTCACGGGGCGGTCCGGCTCAAACGCGCCAGTCTGCGGGTTCGGCATCAGCCACTTCTTCTGGTTCGCCATGCGGATATCCTCAGCGAACGGGTGGCTACCCGGAACGTCCTCGAAAGAGGTCTTCAGGATCTTAGTCTCAGCCACGGGAATGCGCGCAGCAATCTGGTGGGCAATCTCCTGACCCCACGGGTCGGAGCAAATATCCAACTGCAGGGCGTGATCAACACCCTCACCCTGCATCAGCTCGATGGGGAACTGGTCGCTACCGCTGAAGCTGTCAGCATCACCGTCAAATTCGGGGGTGAGCGGCCAGGAGCGCAGAGTTTCGAAAGAGTCGTTACGAACGTAGCCGTGGCGTACGGTCAGGGTGGTGCCTTCGGTGAGGAGTTCGCGTAGACCGTGTGCAGTGTAGTTCACGGTCATACCGGTTTCAGTGATGGTGGCACGCTGAATAACGAGGCGCGGGCCTTTAGTTTCCTCGGTTGCCGGGGCAAGGTTTGCGGGAGCTTCGTCAGCCTGAGCGGCCTGTGCCTGCAGAGTCAGTGCGCCTGCAGCGGCGGCGGCGGAAGCACCCTTTACAAAGAATCGTCGTGAGAGTCGATGGTTAATCAAGGGCATGATTGTCCTATTCAGTTCTTGTTTGAGTTGAGTGAGTTACGGGTGGCAGGATGCGCGGACAGCGACGTAAACGGTGAGTGAGGCCGATACGTTGGGTTCCCTCCCCTGTGTGCGTGAGTGAGACGCAGCGTACGGGGTGCGGGTGTCTGTCGGGCGGATGCGCGGTGAGTGAGACCGGCACGGTTCCCTGACCCAGTCATCTAGCGTACCTTAAGGTCCCCTTTAAAGCGAAGACAAAACGGCGGTGATTTTACGCCCATTTTCGATGCTCAACGAAATAGGGGCGATATCTGGCAAGGTTTACCGGAAGTTGGTATGGGTTCTTGATGGGGTGATTTTGAATTACCCAATGCCGCAGTGTTCCGAGATGTGGAATATGTGGGTTTCTGAAGTTTTATGTGTGACACGCCGTTTCAAACCCTTTTCAAAGAGTTATAGTTATTGGTACCCTATCACTGTTTCTATATTCTCAACAAAGGAGTTACCCATGGAGGCCAAGGAATTCTCTGAGAAGGCCCTCCTCTTTTTCGCCAAGTCCAAGTACGCCGACCTCTTCGGCGTAGCACTGGTTATCACCATCGCAATCGCATCAGGATACCTGAGCACCAACCTCGCCAAATACGTCGACTGGGGCCCGATTACGCCCTTCATCCCCCTCGGCGTGATCTCCGTGATCAACGTGGGTATTTCAATGATGTCTACCCGCCTGACCGGCCGCCTCTCAAACATCGGCAACGTGCTCGGCATTATTAACACGGCGCTGTCTGGCGCGATTGATTACATTCTGGGCAACAAGGCAGCGATCATCACCTACCCGGTCACTTTCATCGTGTACACCTTCGCGATTCGTAGGTGGCAGAACTCCGAACGCGGCAAGGCAATGGAACCGCCGACCGGCGCTAAGGGTCAGCTGATTATCAGCAGCATTGTGGTGGGCTCGTTCGCGTTCTCCCTGGCTGCGAACTACATTGGCTACGGCGGCAAGACCTCGTTCCTGTTCTGGATCACGACCGTAGTGTTTGGCCTCTCCCTGTCAGCAAACATTCTGAACGCGCTCAAGCTCACGATGCAGTGGCAGTTCTGGGCTGTGTACAACACCGTGCAGTGCATTAAGGCGCTGACCCAGGGCAACTTCGCGAACGTCGGCAAGTACATCTTCTACATCATCAACAGCGTGGCAGCGCTCCTGCTGTGGACCCGAAGCGGCACCGCAGCCAAGGGCACCGTGGCGGTGGCGTAAGGGGTGAGTCCCTAGTTTTCGGGCGCTGACCTTTCTACCAGCTAATGAATGAGGAGGCCCCTCGACCTGCAGCTTACTGCTGCGGGCCGAGGGGCCTTACCCATGCCCCGCGGATGCGGGGAATACGTTGAGCATCTTTCATTGTTGCCCTTGATATAGGGCTCATCCCCGCTCGCGCGGGGAACACGCGCTGAAGCTCACGATGCAGTGGCAGTTCTGGGATTCATCCCCGCTCACGCAGGGAACACTGCACTTCCAGGGCCACATCTGCCCAGTCGCCGGGCTCATCCCCGCTCGTGCGGGGAACACGGCACCCCATTCTCAGTCAGCCAAGCCGCGCTCGGCTCATCCCCGCTCACGCGGGGAACACTCAATATCGTAATCAGGGTGGTCCGGGTCAGGGGGCTCATCCCCACTTGCGCAGGGAACACCTTTGCCATTGCCGTTATCCTTTCTTCTGCGTGGGCTCATCCCCGCTCGCGCGGGGAACATATCAGGGAAGTTAGCCCGTCTGGTAAACAAGGCGGCTCATCCCCGCTCGCGCGGGGAACATCTTCTCAAACGGGAGCGTGCCACCAATCCACGCCGGCTCATCCCCGCTCACGCGGGGAACACGGGGCGAGGGAGGGAGCAGAGGGAGCCCTGCCCGGCTCATCCCCGCTCGCGCGGGGAACATGCAAACAGGCCGGTGACATCAACCTTCCAACCCGGCTCATCCCCGCTCGCGCGGGGAACATGGCAAAATCAAGTACGCCGTAGCATGGGCAGTCGGCTCATCCCCACTCGCGCGGGGAACACGTAGCACCGGCAGGCCTGGACATCACCCGCGTAGGCTCATCCCCGCTCACGCGGGGAACATCCGTCGTCCGAGAGGTAGCCGAGGTCCTTGAACGGCTCATCCCCGCTTGCGCGGGGAACATTGCTTGGAGTGACAGACCTTGAGGCCGAAGCACGGCTCATCCCCGCTCGCGCGGGGAACATGCAAACGCTGATACGAACGTCTACCTGCAGTTCGGCTCATCCCCGCTCGCGCGGGGAACATAAAAAAAGGCTCAGGGTTTGGTGGACACTGAGCCGGCTCATCCCCGCTCGCGCGGGGAACATTCACGTTCACCTGCCGCCAGCAGCACCGCGCGCGGCTCATCCCCGCTCGCGCGGGGAACATTGAACCCATAGTGATGATGGTGAAGTCGGCTTCGGCTCATCCCCGCTCGCGCGGGGAACATGGGTGCGTCATCTTTGACGCAGACGGCAGGGCCGGCTCATCCCCGCTCGCGCGGGGAACATAGCTGAGACACCACGCACCGGGTAATCCACCCCGGCTCATCCCCGCTCGCGCGGGGAACATCAGCGTGGGGACAGAAAGACACGGCGGCGGTGCGGCTCATCCCCGCTCGCGCGGGGAACATCTGCAGATGCAGGCTGTACGGGAGGGTGGTGTCGGCTCATCCCCGCTCGCGCGGGGAACATGCGAGTATGCAGTGGATTGTGCGTGCCTGTCCCGGCTCATCCCCGCTCGCGCGGGGAACATGGACATTTGCGCATGGTTCTATACCGTCTCTTCGGCTCATCCCCGCTCGCGCGGGGAACATGCCGCCCGCCGGTTACCAAGCCGCCGCTAACGCGGCTCATCCCCGCTCGCGCGGGGAACATCCTGCGTGTTCATGGAGATGCCCGCCGGGGCGCGGCTCATCCCCGCTCGCGCGGGGAACATTCGATGAGGGTCACCTCGGCGGTGGTGCGGCGCGGCTCATCCCCGCTCGCGCGGGGAACATGAGGCCAACGGCGGCAGTAAGGCCGTAGCCGTAGGCTCATCCCCGCTCGCGCGGGGAACATAGCGTGTACACCATAGCCTCCGGCTTCCACGCCGGCTCATCCCCGCTCGCGCGGGGAACATCCGAAAGAAGAGAATCATGACCTTCTCTGCCTCGGCTCATCCCCGCTCGCGCGGGGAACATTCCTTCGCCAACTTGCGGGCACCGTTCACTGTCGGCTCATCCCCGCTCGCGCGGGGAACATCTAATCTTTAGCTCTTCACTACCACCGGGAACCGGCTCATCCCCGCTCGCGCGGGGAACATACACGATCGCTAATTCACCGCTAGAGACCGTTAGGCTCATCCCCGCTCGCGCGGGGAACATGCATACATTCAAGCTTATTCACAGCGCGCCACCGGCTCATCCCCGCTCGCGCGGGGAACATTTCTCCTCAAGGGTGATGAGGTGTTCCCAGTGCGGCTCATCCCCGCTCGCGCGGGGAACATTTGCTGAGATTACGCGCCGCCCTAACGAACTTCGGCTCATCCCCGCTCGCGCGGGGAACATCAGATCGTAGGCTTCATCCAGTGCGGCCGCGTAGGCTCATCCCCGCTCGCGCGGGGAACATCGAGGCGCTGGCAGACGCAGACGGCGTGTGCTAGGCTCATCCCCGCTCGCGCGGGGAACATTCGAATACGTAGCGGGCGTAGGCCAACACGTTCGGCTCATCCCCGCTCGCGCGGGGAACATCCCGGATGGCGGGGGCATGATTTCACCTACTCCGGCTCATCCCCGCTCGCGCGGGGAACATATCACTTTCAACGGTGAAGATGGTTTTATGGACGGCTCATCCCCGCTCGCGCGGGGAACATCTACTACACCACCACCTACCCGCCGTGAGCTTCGGCTCATCCCCGCTCGCGCGGGGAACATTCTCGTGAACCGGGATGCTGAACGCGTGAATGCGGCTCATCCCCGCTCGCGCGGGGAACATCCGCCCAGATGTCCCAAACCGACCGAGCCATTCGGCTCATCCCCGCTCGCGCGGGGAACATGGCAGATCAGTCTCAATCGGGGTGAGATCCACCGGCTCATCCCCGCTCGCGCGGGGAACATCAGCTCAGCGGAGGTCATCTCGACCGCGAAGCCGGCTCATCCCCGCTCGCGCGGGGAACATATCAGGCTTAGCGAGATACATTAGCTTTCCTCCGGCTCATCCCCGCTCGCGCGGGGAACATGGTCATTTCTTCTCCTTCTTGTGGTGCTTCGTCGGCTCATCCCCGCTCGCGCGGGGAACATAATCTCGCTCAGGAGAATTTCGGTACGCAGCTCGGCTCATCCCCGCTCGCGCGGGGAACATCTGATTTGTAGTCTGACTTGGGAAAACCTCAGCGGCTCATCCCCGCTCGCGCGGGGAACATGTGGTATTGGTGGCGTAGATTTCGAAGCCCGCAGGCTCATCCCCGCTCGCGCGGGGAACATGGCTGAGGCGGGTACTGCGATGGTGGGCTGGACGGCTCATCCCCGCTCGCGCGGGGAACATCCAGGTGGTGCTGATACTCTCCCACTGTTTGGCGGCTCATCCCCGCTCGCGCGGGGAACATGGTTTCGGGGTCCTTTTCCTTGAAACCGCTGTCGGCTCATCCCCGCTCGCGCGGGGAACATGCCGTAGTCCCACACGGGGCAAGCTTGCGGCTCGGCTCATCCCCGCTCGCGCGGGGAACATGACTGCCCTAGTCATCAGGCTCTTGCCGTCAGCGGCTCATCCCCGCTCGCGCGGGGAACATACTTGCTGACATGGGGGTTTATCCCCTACATCAGCAAAATAGAATCACTTTGGAGCCAGAGCCTGCATCCAGGATACACGATAAACAGCAGCTCCTAACCACGACGAGCACGGCGATACCTACTCGCCTTACTCCACCCAGATTTCGGTACCGTTTTACGAACCACCGGACGATAAATCAGCTTCACACCCTCAAAATCGACAGGCTCCCAATCCGCATTATTCACCCGAAACTCAAGCCGCTGCTCATTATCCGCCGGAAATACCATCGTCGCCCGACCAGTACCACCCGACTCCAGCACACGCGCCCACAACTTCTCACGAATCCTGGCACTCACACGACCCACAAACACCCCAGGATTAATCTCCAAAAGCCACTTCGTCAAATCACCACGAAGACTTACCGGACAAGCAGACAGCACAATCACAATCATGACTCATCCCCAGAAAAGTTCGCACGCGCCGCAGTACCTCCCGTGTACTCATCCCACAAAAGCATCTCAGTACTATCAAGCATCTCCTCGGGAACCTCCTCAGACAGCAAAAGCCGCTGAATATCCCGCACAACCCGCTCCATCACCTTCTCAGAACGAATACGGTCACGCACCGCCCTACGCGTCACAGACCCAATATCCATGCCCTCCGTATAACCAGCAACCACCTCAAACGCAGCAGGAATCGTAACCTCCGCCTTATACAAATCAGCAACGTCATACACAAAAGAAGAAGCATGACCCGTATGCACAAAACCCAGCCCAGGAGCACACCCCAAAGACACAATCGCCGCATGAACAATCCCATACAACGCAGCATGAGCAGCCGACAACGCTTGATTAATCGGCGACCCATCACCAAAATTATTCGGATCATACTCGCGGCGCTCCCACGGAACACCAGTCCGCTCAGACCACTGCCTATACACAGAACGCACCCTAGCGCCCTCCCTACCACGTAGCTGCTGCATCGTCAGCTCGCTCGTGTCCTCACCAGGAAAGCGCCACTGATACATCATGCGTGCCACAGCCAAACGGCTCCGCGTATTCGATACCAACTTCGCCTGAGCAATCAACAGACGCGAAGAACGCGCCACAGACTTACCGCTCGCATAATAACGAACACCCTGCTCACCAACCCACACCACCGTAGTACCACACTCCCCCAACAAAGCCATCGCCTGATGAGTAATACGAGTACCCGGCCCCAACAACAAAGCACTCAAGCTCGCAGCAGGGCAATGAACCACGCCTTCTTCCTTCACAAACGTCACCGCACTATCCGCACGGGAAATCGTCGCATGCTCCACATACACAAAACTCAAACGGTCAGAACTACGAAACAGCTCAGACGAGCTCGGAGGAACAGCCCCCTGCATGATCTTCTCCTATGAACATCAACGTGCCACCATCGGCACAAAATATGAGTGAATAAAGAAAGGGCGGGGCACCATCACGCAGGACAGTCCCCCGCCCTTCACCCGCGTTACCTAGCGGGACAGGGGCGCCAAGGTCAGAAGGCCCATACCGTACGCCTTGCCCCTACCCATACCGGAGAGCAGAGACTTACGGAACAGCTCAACATCAGTGATGCGAAGAGCACCATCAAACTGAGCCTTACGGTGAGTCACCTTACCGACCTTACCCTCAGCATTACGACGAGCAAACGCAAGGTCCTGACGAGAAGAAACCATCGGGCACTCCTCAACATCCTGACCTTCAACCGCGGGAATTACTTCAAACCCCCACTGCGGAGCACGCTCACGGATCCACGCTTGCTGCTGCTCAGCCGTCACATGCGGGAACACCTCTCGCTTACCCGTTTGCTTATTTGTGTGACGCTTCACCGGGTTCGCGGCGAGACTGAAAGCCCATTCCTGACCGTTCTCCAGCTTCGCCAGCAGGCGACCATAATGAGCGCTCTCACCAGGGCGAGTCTGCCAACCAGCCTGCTCCACAAGAGCCGAAAAATCAGGCTTCTCAGGGCTCAACATATACAAAGTCGGCGCATGCTGAGACTCATCCAAACGCCACAGAATACGGCTCTCAGAATAGTCTGTATCCGGCGGCAAAGTCGCCATCACAGCGGCATGCATCGCCTGCGGGCTACGCAGCAGTTTCCACGCACCACGACGCTGCGGATTAATCATGAAACGAGAAAAATACGTCATGCTTCCATCACCGCCTTCATGTAATCAGGCTCAGTATCCTGGGTGGAAGAATTCTTATCTTCCTTGATATTTACGAGGACAGGCTCAACCGGCACAACCTCACGCGAAGCATACTGCCGATGCTCCGAGCTGAAGCTCACCGGAATATCCCGCACCAAATCGCCACGCTCACCAGGCAACGCATCACGCAGGATACGCAACGCAACCGGGCTCGGAAAGTCCTTGCGACGGTACTCAGGCACCTGCCACTCCAAGGAACGCAGAGTCTCCTCAGCAGACTCATCACGAATACCCATGACAAGGTCGTAACCAGCCGGGCATGCGCGCCGCCCAAGATACAGAGGATATACGGGCTTCTTCAGCGCAGACTCGATAGTCTCCAACTGTTCACGTTCACCTTCCAGAGCCACCACAAAAACAGCATCCGAAAGGTACATGCGGGTCGAAAGAGAAGCCGCACCATTCGGGTTCTTAGCCCAATTCTTAGCGGTCTGATAGTCACGAATCAGGGTACCCGGGGCATCCGTACGCACCGCGAACTTCAACGAAACCAAATCGTCAACCGGCTCGTTACGCGAGCGCCCCAGGGCTGCAGCGACCATTCCAATCACGCCAGACTTGCTCGGCTCATGACCAGCATCACGGCGACGGAAACGGCTCTGAGTACCCCATGACTGCAACGGCCCGCTCATCTTCAAGAGCAGGGTAGGCATTAGGACTCCTGAGAGGTGAGAGCAGTCAGCTGAGCTTCCAGGGAATCCAGCAGGCCCTTCAGAGAAACAGACTCGCCCAGACCAGCCAGTTCTTCCTTGAGGTCGCCCAAAGCCAGAACATACGATACAACCGGCTCGTAACCGTACGCTTCCTCAATGTTCTTAGCCTCAGATGCGAGCGCACGAGCTGCAGCCACGCGGCGGCCTTCAACCTCGGTAATAGCCTTCTCGAAGGCGTTCACGTAGGAGATGGGGCGGTCGTTGCGAACGGTCACGATAACCGCGTCAGGCAGGGTACGCGCAGCAAAAGAATTCTGCTTACCGGTAGGCATGGAGTTGATGAAGGAACGGACAAACGCCAGGGTTGCCTCGACGCTTGCAGAAGCATCACCCAGGTTAGTGTTCAGTGCATCCAGGTTGATGTTGGCGTAGCGGTAGAAGGTGCTTGCCGCCATCTCAACGGTGCCAATCATGCCTGCGCCGGTTGCGTCATCAGAAGAACGAACGACGTCATCTACCGCGGTGTAGTAATCGAAATCGGGTTCAGAGCCGTGAACGCTCAGGGCGTGTGCTACCTGGCACGCGGCGTCAACATTGAAGTCAGCGGCTTCTGCCAGCATACGACCGAAGAGAGCAATATCAACGCTGTGGTTGGTGTCGAGGATTTCCTTAACATCCTTAGCAACGAGCTTCTCACCGTTAGCATCAATAATTGCCTGCGCCAGCTTATCAATCTGCTGGTTGCTCAGCAGAATCAAGTAGCCAGAAACAGCACGGCCTGCTTCTTCGTCTTCCTTCTTCTTCGGCTTCTCCAGCTTAATCTTTGCCGCCTTGAATGCCTCAACGACAGCCTTCTCAGCCTGATCAGCATCAAACTCAGGTGCAAGGTCCAGGATGCGCGCCACTACCTTGTCAGCAACCAAGCGGGTGCGTACGCCCAGCTTCGAACGGTCAAGGTGCGATTCAAAATCGCGGCGAATAACGGACTTCCAAGCCTGGCTGGAAACACGCTGACGCTGAACGCCACCGAAGAAAGCGGACTTAGGGCTGCCGGTGTCGTCACGGTTAATGTTCGACGGAGGCAGGGTCTGCAGAGCGTGGATATCAACAAAAATAGTCATGATGTTTTCCTTCTTTCAGGAGTGATAGTTACTTAGTGGTTTTGCTCGCAGCAGCGCGAACGGGGATAAGTCCGTAGGAGAAGTCGCGGTTCCAGCGGTACAGAACCTTCTGACGCGTCATGGGGTTCAGAAGATACATGTAGTCCACGGCGAATCGGCCGTAGTCAAAGGCAATACCTTCGGAACGGAGCAGAGTAATCAGGCTACGCAGGTAATGCTGGCGAGCATTCTCCGTCTGCGCGGTCAACAGAGAGTCAAAACGCTTCTTCATCGAAGAAGTAGTCTGGCTGACCAAACGGCCGACTGCCTGGCCGAAAGAAACACCCGCAACATGCATGGGCTGATTCTGTGACTGCTGATGCAGGGCAAAAAGAGTCAAAGCAGTGTATGCTGCGTTCTCCGCGTTACTCGGCTGGTCACCCTTGCCACGGTACTCTTCAGGGATACCTTCAGTACCGTCTTCCTTCTCCAGAACGAATCCCCAAAGCTCGGGATGAGCCAACGGCGGCTCGCCCGTTCCACGGCGAAGCTTCGCCAGCTGTGCAGTAGCAGACGAAACGCCGCTACTCTTCTGGTGGTAAAGGCGCATCACCTTTGCAGCAATAAACTGCTGCAGGTCATTCTGCGCAGTACGGTCACTCATTCGTGTCCTCCTGAGGTGAGTGAGAGGTGGAGGCTTGATAAGCCAAAGGGATGATTTTACGCAGACGCGCATGGAGCTGTCGTTCTGCGTGAGCAACGCTGTAAAGAACTTCGTTTCCGGAAAGATCCTTACCGAAGAAACCGAGCATAGCCTTGGGCCCTGCACTATCGATAAGGATGTTCGCTTCGTGCTGAATGGCGGTACGTACCAGACGCTGCCATTCTTCCTTCTTAGTGGAGATGTCGTCTGCCGCCCCCTGGTCTGCAAGCCAGAGACGGAAAGACTCTTCCATACGGTTAAGCACGGCTTCGGTAGCGTCTGCGCGGAATTCGTATTCCCTGCCTGCGGCACGCAACAAATTACCCGCAAACTGTCCCAGGGCAATTGCCGCATCCATGGTTGCCTGAATATTTTCACGCACCATCTGGGAGGCGCTTACACCTTCATCGGTCAGCAGAGAAAGCTCAAGGGTCATGGAGTCAGAAATAATGTTCTCGATCACGGCGCTCTGGTTGCCGTACTCGACGCCTACCAGCTGAACCTGTACCTCCGCATCAGTCGGGAAGTACCTTCCCGAACCCAGCTGACGAATCACAGGAGCAGGCTTATTCTGTTTCTCAGATTCCGGGGTAAGACGAGTCAGCAGAGCATCAGCGCCACGCCACAAGGTACGTTCAGCCGAATGAGCCTGAGGCATCCACACCTGTTCAGTCTTCGACGACTGATTCTTGCTGTAGCGATAACCCGTCAGAGGGTCAGTATAGGTATTACGGTCAAACCACTTGTCACCATTAGCAACAAGAACCGAAGTTACGCGTTCGCCATCATGATGCAGACGGATACGACGTGACTGCCAGGTTAGAATCTCGCACATACCGCTCGCGGGCACCGGCTGATCCTTATACTGAGCCGCAGGACCACCAGTGTAAGCACGCGGTACTGCGGTATCAGGCTCAGCGCGCTCCCATACCGGGAGGTCAAGCGCAAACGACTCATCATCAGTCAGCTGCTCGTAGTCAAGGCTGTACAGCAGAGTTTCCATCATGTTGGCGCCGTGAACAATCACCTTGCCAGTCGTGCCATACCAGCCCACGCCCAGAGGATAGCCCTTACCGCCCTTAACACGGGGGTCGCCTACCGCACCAGATTTAATACCCGAGTAGTCCCAGGCTTGAATCGTCAGCAGGTAGCGTGCAGCCTCAGCAAAGCTCAGAGAGTCCAAGGTCTTTTCAGCGCGAACCGAGAAGTACTCACTTTCCGAGTCCAAAAGCAAGCGGCTAACGGGTTTCGTGTCTCCCTTAGCCGTATGCAGATCATGCACCTGCATAAAGGGACGGTCACCGCCTACCAGCCAGAAATGGTTCTTGAAAATTTCAAGGTATCCCAGAACAGCAGTCAGATTATCGGCATCGGGCTCACGCATCTGGCGAATCCAGGGAGCCGCGCCGCCACAGCTCTTAACACCTTCGCTAAGAAAAGTGGCGCGCGCAAAGATAACGAGTGCAACGCCCAAGATTGCAACATCGGTTAGCGGATTATCCGTTTGAATTCGGTCAATCTCATACAACCGCTTGAAGAAATCATGGAGTGACAGCTCAGCAACCTCGCCCGTTTTCAGTCGAACCGGGATCCATGCTTCATCAACAAGGTTGAAGCGGGGTTCTTCCAAGCTAGCCATTCTCACTCCTTTCATCATCGAAATCAGCTCACTGTCGTGTGACGAATGAGCAGTCATAAAAATTGTTTCTGGTCCACAATAGGAGGAGACCAGCGGTTTAGCCTTGTCAGGAGGCTCTTGGTGAGCCTCCGTCGGCTTGATAGTTCCACTATAGGAGCACCATGAAGGTTAAGTCAAGGCAATCTACAAATATTTATTAATACCTTTAATATTTTTAAGGTGTAGAGTGGAAGAGGAAGCAATAGAAGCAGAATCCCCGCTCACGCAGGGACCACATCAACCAATTTTATAAATACTGGCTCATCCCCGTCTGCTTCGGGGAACATACGCCTCGCACCGCAGCGAGGCACGCACTAGTCTACCGTCTAAGGAGAATCATGGCACCCGCCCCTGAGCATCTTTCAACACCTGAAACGGCATCATTCTGGGCAAAAACAGGAGATAAGGACTCCCCCACCCGCGGACTCTCCCTCGTTCAGCACATGCTCGACGCTGGCTCTGTAGCCGCACGGCTCTGGGATACGTGGCTCGCCCCCGGTCTGCAGAAGCAAATCAGTGAGCATCTCCATCTCTCCATGGAAGATACGCGCGCGCTCGTATGCTGGCTCGCCGCAACCCACGACATGGGCAAGGCAACCCCCGAATTCTCCGGGCAACTCGATGCACGACGCGACGAAAACCTCGCCGTGTACCGTCAGCGTATCGAACAGCAGGACTTTGAATTCCCCGAAGACCTCGTCACTCCCACTAGCGGCTTGCGGTGTCCCCACAGCAAGTACAGCCAGAGCATCCTCTTTTACCTGCTCACCAACAATATTGAGAGCATGCCATGTGAAGTTGCTGAAACTCTCGCGAGTATCTCCGGTGCACACCACGGCACACCCGCAGACTACATGCCTACATCCACTGAACTGAGCAACGTTATTTTGGAGCGCCTCTCCCCCAGGTGGCATGCCGCCTGGCAGGAGCTCTACAACATTACCATGGAACGCTTCGACGTGTCCTCGGCACTAGAGCAGCTAGCACAGCACGGACAGACCATCCCCGTTTCCGTGCAGTTCTGCATTACCGGTTTCGTCATCATGTCAGACTGGATTGCTTCAAACCCTGATTTCTTCCCCATGGGAACCTTCGGTTCAGCCGAGCAGGAGCAGCGAGCGTGCATCGGCTGGCAGGCGCTCGGGCTTGAACATCGTTGGATTGCCGCGCTGGATACTAACCCCGACACACCCGCGGCTGATCTTTACGCATCCCGTTTTGGGTGGAGCAACCCGACCCTACGCCCCATGCAGGAAGTCGTAGTCGAAGCAGCACGCTCTATGCAAAGCGGCGGCATGATGTGCATCGAAGCGCCGATGGGTCAGGGTAAGACTGAAGCCGGTCTCATCGCGGCCGAGTTCCTTGCGCAGGCAACCGGTCGCACCGGTGTAGCCTTCGCGGCACCGACTCAGGCAACCTCCAACGCTCTCTTTGACCGTGTGATCGAATGGGTGAAATACCAGACAAACAACGTGGCGCAAGAACATGGCGGACCTATTGAGCCGCATTCCATGTTCCTAGGCCATTCCAAGAACCGCTTCAACAAGTCCTATGAGGCGCTCTCCAAGGCAGATATTTTCGACGAATCTTCCACCCCTGGGCGAGAAAACAACCGAAAAACACTACGCCCCGGAACGTCTCTCGCACGACACAGCTGGCTCAGTGGCACCAAGAAGGGGCTCCTCTCCAGCTTCGTTGTGTGTACCATCGACCAGGTACTCATGACCGCCCTGCAAGCACGGCATGTGATGCTCCGCTACCTTGGGCTTGCCTCCAAGGTCATCATCATTGATGAGGTGCACGCCTACGACGCATACATGAGCAAGTATCTTTCCGCTGCGCTCTACTGGTTGGGTCAGATGAATACGCCCGTCATTCTCATGTCAGCAACCCTGCCGTCAGCCACTCGCAATGATCTCATGGAGAACTATACAAAGGGCCTGAGGATTGGAGCAGAACTGAACAAGGCAGCTGCTTCTGTTTCTGCGCCACAGAATAATGACAAGCTAGCTCGTATGATGGCTAATCTTGCGAAAAATCAAGTACCTTCAGCACCTGCTGTGACTGATAATTCTCCTCTTGATTTGGATTACCCCGTCATTCACACGCTCGCTGCCGAAGACAATGGAACTCCTAAGAAATGGAAAGTTGAACAGCCCGTAGAGCAAACCGAAATCGAGCTGAAACTCATCGACGACAGCCCCGAAAGCGTCCTGAACGTACTCGAACCGCTCGCTAACGACCACGGATGTGCCGCAGTCATCTGCAACACCGTTGGACGAGCCCAGGAAATGCACGCATTCCTGAGTGAGCAGTTCGGTGAAGAGCACGTAATCCTCACGCACTCTCGCTTTACCGCCACCCACCGCGCCGAACAAGAAGAACTTCTTGTCTCAAAGCTCGGCAAGAAGGCGCACTACAGCAAAGCTGACGGGGAGAATTCCTCGCGCCCGCACCGCCTCATCGTGGTGGGTACGCAGGTCATCGAACAGTCACTTGACCTGGACTTTGACGTGATGATTACCGACTTCGCGCCGGTCGACCTGGTACTTCAGCGCATGGGACGTCTACACCGCCATGAGAACCGTGACAGTTCAGAGCGAGCCCCCGCGTACCGCAAGCCGGTGTGTTACGTGCGTGGAGTTGAGGTTGTGGGTTCGCACAACGAGGCGCCAGATTTTCCGAGCGGATCCAAAGCTGTCTATGAACCGATGATCTTGCTCAGCAGTTACGCGCAGCTACTCCCCCACTTTGACGGTACGCCCATTCGTATTCCGGCTGATATTAGTCCGCTCGTGCAAAAGACCTACCGTAAGAGTGCTTCTGCCGATATCCCGGAAGCATGGTCTGAGCGCTATGAAAGCGCCGAGAAGGAATGCAAGAAGAGTCAGAAACAAGCTGAGACCCGCGCTGAAGGCTATCTGCTCTGCGCACCCAAGCGCGAACAGTACACCATGGCGGACTGTATGAATCGTCTCCTTAAGCCTGACGACTTGCGATTCTCCGACGACCAAGTTGGTGAGGCCAAGGTTCGCGATACCGACTCGTCTTTGGAGGTTATCGCAATCGTGGTGGAGCGAAACGACCCGGGTAACCCCAAGAGCGCGATTGTAAGCTACCGACTCTTGCCTTCCATCAACGGTACTGACGAGGCTGACTCTCTCTGCTTTGACGCTTCAGCCGATGACCCGCCGAGCTACTGGCAAAGCATGCAACTTGCGGCTTCATCGATTCGACTCCCCTACCAATACTCAGATGCGCCCAAGAACCGCATCAAAGGCAGGAAGCTCCGCTTCGACGCCGCACTCGACCAGCTGGAAAAGGAACGCATCGAAAACTGGCAGAAATCATTCGTCCTCGAAGGGCAGCTCATCCTGCCCTTCGAAGAGGTCGAAGCAGGCGTGTACTCGTACAGGCTCTGCGATTACGAGCTGGTATACACCACCAAGCTAGGGCTGCAGAGCTTCAAGCTTGATAACGAAGACTAGCCAAGACAAACAAAGCCCCCGCCGGATCCTCTCGTGGAGCATCCGGCGGGGGTCTTTACTATATAAATTTTTCGGCGCGATTCACGCTGCGTGGTTCAAGCTGTGCAATTCGCCCTGCAGGGTTTCGCAGCGCCTGGCGGCGGCTACTCAGATTCGCCGAGCATGCCCTCACGAGCCAACGCAGTCAAACGAGACACCGCACGGAAATACTTCTTCTGATAACCACCAGCCAGCATCTCCTCAGTAAACACCTTGTCAAAAGGCACACCCGAAGAAACAATCGGCAGATCCTTGTCATACAGGCGGTCAGCCAACACCACAAAACGCAACGCCACCGACTGCTCAGTAATCGGGTGAACATCACGCCACGCAATACCATCCAGGCCATCAATCAGCTGACGGTAACGCGACGGGTGCACCTTCGCCAGGTGCTCCACCAGGTCAGCGAAGTTATCAACACCAACAGTCTGACCGCCGAACACTTCCTCAACCTTCGCATCAAACTCGGCATCTGCCACAGGCTCCGGTGCGGCAGGCAGGCCACGGTGACGGAAATCCTCACCATCCACACGGTGCACCTCAAACTGCGAAGCAAGCACCTGAATCTCACGCTTAAAATCCTCAGCCGCGAAACGGCCCTCACCCAGCGCACCAGGCAGCGTATTCGAGGTCGCCACAAGCTTCACGCCAGCATCCGCCAGCTCACGCATCAGACGAGACATGAGCACAGTATCACCCGGATCATCCAGCTCAAACTCGTCAATACACACCAGCTTGTAGCTGCTCAACGCCTCAACCGTCTTACGGAACGTCAACGCACCCACCAGGTTCGTGTACTCCACAAAAGTACCGAACGCCTTCGGGCCATCCACATAATGCCACAGCGACGCCAACAAGTGAGTCTTACCCACACCAAAACCGCCGTCAAGGTACAGGCCAGCCTTCGTAGAATCCTTCTTCTTGCCACCAAACAGGCGCCCAAAGAAACCGGCACCAGCGCCGCCACCATTAATCTTGTCGCCAAAATCCTTCAGCTTCTGCACAGCCTCAGCCTGCGACGGCTGATTCGGATCAGGAATGTAGCTATCAAAAGACACTTCACCAAAACGCTCAGAGGGGCGGAAACCCGCCAGCAACTCATCAGCAGAAACGCGAGGGATGCGGTCGGTCAAATGTACGGTAGTGGTGGGCACAAAAACTCTTTTCTTCAGTGACGGCGATGTGACTTCCGCTTTAAGTGTAGTACTGTCTAACGCCCCG
>ERZ772909.792-NODE-792-length-18482-cov-11.493244_pt1 | contig 18482 bp, 11 predicted proteins | sample MGYA00511137_ERZ772909 | MGnify/ENA primary metagenome ERZ772909 (study PRJEB29015, sample SAMEA2738095) | human oral metagenome | biome: human oral; feature: human-associated habitat; material: saliva | place: China | collected 2270 ... | reverse complement strand
GGGGTATCTCGGTGATCACTCCCCTCTCCATTCGGAGAGGGGCTGGGGGTGAGGCTTCTGTTGGCTGTAACGTTCTGTGATATCGGTTGACTTAATGTCTCTGTGGAATGCTGTGTGTTCTGTTCATCTGTGTTATCTGTGAGAAAAAGTACAATTGCGAGACTCGCTGGGGAGGTTTTTCTCTCACAGAACTCACGGAACATCTCTCCCAGAGTAAACGGATGAATAGCTACGAAACTGGTTACCGCTTAATGGGAAAGTTTGCTTCTGATGATGCCATCCACAGAGAATCTACCAGCACCAGCGAACCATGAGAGGACGAAGATGACAAGGTAGAGGAAGGCTAACTCGCCACCGCTGACAGAACCGCCATGGACGGTTGTGAAGGCTACTATCATGGTGAATATCATCGGCAACAGTGTTAATCGTGTGAGAAAACCGAAGACAAAAGCCAAACCGCATACCAACTCGCCGAAAATACTTAGTCCTACAGCTACCTCACCACTCAATCCGAAGGGTGCAGGGAAATGTGCTGCGGTCTCCGTGAAATGCTGCAGTTTCTCGAGGCCGTGGCTCGCAAAGGTCAAACCGAACACGAGACGTGATGCCAATAAAAGGAGGGATGCCTTTGTACTCTCAACCTTTGGGAATAATAATTCTGCTGTTTTCATATCGTATAATCCTTTCTTTTTATGTTGTTCAACTTGTAGTGCGCACCTTTCACACCCTCTATATTAAGGATAGACGTGTGTGGCTAATCGCACTGAATTTATCTTTTTAACAGTTGCAAAGATAGGGATAATTCTCTTTTCTATCCTTAAAAACGCTGTAAAAGTTTATCGAAGACGATGAAAATACCATCTATGTGGTATTTTGTCGACCCTCTTTTCTCGGCTTGCTCTCCCTGTTTCTGTGCCAGAAAGTCTGTCTATTATATTGTTAGGAAGCTGCTTGCATCTCGTTTGTGAAGCTGAGGTAAACAGAATACGCCCCTCTTGCTCATGATAAATTATATTTACAAAACTACGTGTTCGTGTCCTTCTTTTAGGATGGGGATAGTAGTCTCTATTGGTGTCGTAACTCTTTTGTATTCAATAATTTAAGTAGTAGTAAAGGAGAAGATGCCTTTCAAGGGTGGAGAAGGGCGTCTTCTACACCCAAGAAGGGCGTCTTCTTCGAGCAAGAAAGGCGTATTCTTAATCCTTAAAGACGGTAGTCTGGTTTTAAGAAGATGAATTATCTTTACAAAGGCGATTGTTTCATAGTTTGCCAAACAGCATTAGTAATATTAAAATTGTGCCACAGCGAGCGTGTATCTCAGTGTTTATACCTACTTTTTGGTATGTCCGTGAGCAATAAGACAAAACCTTATAATTGACCAAAAAGCCAACTAAAACCAAGGCTTCCGTGACTTTTTTGGAAATCTTATAGTATTTTTATGTAGTTAAAATACATTAAACATTCAGTCTATTTCATTGATAATCTGTAATAAATGTAGTAACTTTGCAACCGCTTAACATGCCTAACTAAGATAATTCTTACGCCACATAAACAGTTTAGTCACAATAGTATAGGATACGAATAACTATTATTCATTCCTCAATCTTATCGCTCACATGAGCAAGAAAACGTAATTTATAAAACAAAAGATAACTATTAAAAAGAATGAAAAAGAAGTATTTTTCGCCCACTATCAATGTATATAACATTGTAGAGGCAGAGACAATTTTGGCTGGTTCTGGTGGTCAACCAGGTTTTGGCGCATCCGTAGGTGGATTTGAAAATGGAGGAGAAGAAGAACTGGAGGGTGAGTCATTCCCATCAACAGTTAATCCGTAACAAACCTAAGAAATTAAACTTAAAGAAATGAAATCAAGAAATTCTAAGTTTGCTTTGATGGCTGGTCTCGTGGGCTTAGCCTCATTTGTTGTGACTGCTTGTACCGACAGTGATACTGCGCAGGAGACACAAAAGAAAGTAGAAGATGGTATTAGCTTTGCTGTGACAGATATTCAGAATATCTCTGTATCTTCACTCCCAAAGACAAAGGCACCGTCTGTCTATGAAACAGCCTCTACTCCGCTTGAGGGCGAAGGAGCAGAGGGATTGTCGTTGTTAGAGACTACAGTAGAGGGTGTTAACCCTGTATACTACCCAGCTTCTACCCGTGGTACTATCACAACAAATACTAACTTTGCTTCATTGAATAAGCCATTTGCTATCTTCGCTACAAAGGAAGGTAGTACGGCAGCTAACTATCTCTACAATGAGAAGGTGAACGCTGATGGTACAATGGTAAATCCTGTGAAGTGGAAGAAGAGCGAGTCTTCAAAGTTGAAGTTCTTTGCTGTTCATCCAGCTACAGATGGTTCTAACCCATTGGTTACTACGTCTTCTGGTACAAACCCAGTTGTAAATTATGCTCCAGACACTGACGTAAAGAAGCAGTTTGACCTTTTGGTAGCAAATACAAACTCTTTCAATTATGATGATTATGTAAATCAAAAGATTCCTATCGCATTCTCACACGCAACAACTGCCGTTCTGTTTAAGGTAGGTAATGACCTCTCTTACAATCAGCAAGTTAAGAAGATTGAGATTAGAAATGTGATTGGTAATGGTACATACGACATTGCTACAAAAGCATGGACAGTAGGTACAACAAAGAAGAACTTTGCGCTTGAACTTAGCACACCATTCTCAACAGCAGTAAACCCTGGTGCTATTATGAATGGTAGTGATGGAACTTTCTTTATGGTTCCTCAGGACATTCCTGCAGATGCAGACGTAAAGATTACCTTTGTAAGCGGTAAGAGCGTGGTTGCAAAGATTGGTGGCAATGGTAAGAAGTGGGTTGCTGGTACAACCAGAACTTATGCTATTTCTAATCCAAAGGATCTTGAAGATAGAAATGCTGTATTGACAGTAGAGACTGAAAAGCTTGTATATAACTATGATGAGACAAACGTACCATTCAAGGTTACAAGTTATAGCCAGCTAACAGGAAGTGGTAGACCTACTAAGGCAGAGCCTTGGGCAATTACGAAGTATGAGTTCAGTGCTGATGGTACTACATGGACAGAGGGTAAGCCTTCAATGGTTGCGTCTGTAAGTTCAGAGAGTGGTAATGGTGGTACGTCTGCTGAGCCACGTACGATGACATTTACCAATGACTATCACGACTATAAGGCAGAGCGTGAGGCGGCACTTAAGGCGGCACCTGAGGCAACTGGTACAGTAGACCTTTCTAAGGTTAATGGTCCACAGGAAACTGCTAACTGTTATGTTGTTTCAGCCAGTGGTAAGTATTCATTCCCAATGGTATATGGTAATGCTATAAAGAATGGTGCTCCTAATGCTTCTTCTTATACTTCATCTTATCCAGCAAATGAGTATATTTTCCATAAATTCTGGGGTGCTTCAGAGATTAACAGTCCATATATCACAGGTGCTAATGGTGCTAAAGTGTTGTGGACCAGCACTCCTAATATTGTATCTGACGTAACAATAAATAATGGCAATGTTGAATTCAAAGTCAATAAGGCTAATATGAAGGAGGCAAGTGTTATTATTGGTGTTACAAGCAATACATTGGGAGACTATAATGTTCTTTGGAGCTGGCACATCTGGATTACTTCTAAGGATGTAGTAGATACTGATAATGGCTACTTTATGCGTGAGCCTTTAGGCTTCCGTCATACGGAGTGGCATGGTACTACTTATGAAAAGGACCGCAAGGTTCGTCTTACATTTACTCAGACACGAACAGGACAGACTGCGCAGGTTGAGTTCACTCAAAAAGCATCTGCTCTTGTGCGTAAGGGTCAAGCAATGTACTATCAGCAGGGACGTAAGGATCCTCTCTATCCAAGTAATGGTATGGTTTTACAGTCAGATGGTAAAACTTCTGAAAATCCTAATGGCTACAATAGAGGTATGTTACCATACTGGTCTGTGAGAATGCCTCTTATTATGGCAAGATTCCGTACATACGATCCAAATAATGGAGCTATTGGTCAAGGAAAAGGTAATGGTGACTGGATGTGGATTAACTTCTCTGACCAAAGTGATGGTACTAAGTATTACAGCCACGCAGAACATGCTACCTACTTTAACTTGTGGGATGTGAATAACTGTGTAGGTTATCGTAACCCTAATGCTTTCGTAAAGACTGTATATGACCCAAGTCCTGCAGGATTCCGTGTTCCTCGTTTGGATGAGTTTACCAAGATTAACAATGGTAAGGCTGCTTTTGTTCCTGCAATGGGTATTCTTAGTGAGAGAAACTTTACGATTACGGATGCAGAGCATAGCTACTATTGGTCGTCTGAGAAGAAGCTTGGTCCAGGTACACTCTCAGCTACTCAGCAGTGGTACGGTTATTATGGTCTTCTTGCAAGAGGTGAGAAGAATGGTAATACTACAACTTTGGGATTAGTGAGACCAGAGCATCCAAGTTCACCTATGTTTAAAGATATGGCTTCTGGTGCTAACGTTATCTCTATCAAGGAATAAACATAATCTTTAGCAGTTGACAATAGTCATGACTGCATACTTTCAACAACTGCACTCTATTTGTAGGGGGCAGTTGTTTTGTTTATAGTGAATTGTGTTTTGTAAGATTTGTACGACTGATCGATGTATGATTCATTGTTGTGTTATGCTTTAGTCTCGGTTAAATCTATTAAAATTACTATGGGAATTGGAGCCTTTTGTATATTCTTATCGTTGTATTCTAATAACCAAGAAAAAACCTAAAACGAAGTTTGCTGTCATTACTGTCAGTCGGAGAGGGATGTTAACTTGCTTGTTTACAGCATAGTTACGTGAAATGTTAAATGTGACAGCAAAACAAAATAAAACTTTTTTTGTATATTAAGTAATGTTTCTTGTCAGCTTAGAGACATTTTATTAGCTCCTTTAGCAAGCGAATCTCTCGTTGTTATTATAGATAGGAATAGGACAGCAAAAGCCACTTCTTGTGTTGTTATTATAGTGAGGAATAGAGCAGCTAAAACCATTGTTTAGGGTCGTTAGCCATCCCCATTATTAGGTATTTAGCTTGTAAACACTTTCTATCTTGTTTTTTTTCATTACCTTTGTCTATTCAGATATGTACAAGTGGACGAGTTTACGAGAGAAGAAGTAGACGAGTAGCTTGTTACACATGGCGAACTAAGAATAAGTAACGATAATTCTTGGATAAGAATTAAAATGATGATTGAGGCTTATGAAGCTATCAGAATTGAAGACAGGAGAAACTGGTGTCATCTTAAAGGTATCGGGACACGGTGGATTTAGGAAACGAATAATAGAGATGGGATTTATCAAAGGCAAGACAGTTGAGGTGTTGCTCAATGCGCCTTTGCACGACCCTGTCAAATACAAAATTATGGGCTATGAGGTTAGTCTCCGTCATAGCGAGGCCGACCAGATAGAGGTATTGCCCGACACAGTCGACCCTGCGCAGGTAGAAGACGTAGAGTATGAAGAAAGTGAGCAATCAGCTGGCTCTACATCCTACGACAGCACCGACAAAGAACTAACCCCAGAGAAGCTGTCAGATGCCGTACGACAAAAGAACCGCACCATCAATGTGGCCCTTGTCGGTAATCCGAACTGTGGTAAGACATCGCTCTTCAATTTTGCATCAGGTGCACATGAACGAGTAGGAAACTATTCGGGAGTGACGGTAGATGCGAAGGTGGGACATGCAGCCTTTGATGGTTACGAGTTCAACCTCGTAGACCTTCCCGGCACTTATAGTCTTTCGGCTTATAGTCCGGAGGAACTCTATGTGCGTAAACAGTTAGTAGACAAGACGCCAGATGTCGTCATCAATGTGATAGACGCCTCAAACCTTGAGCGCAACCTCTATCTGACAACTCAGTTGATAGATATGCACATACGTATGGTTTGCGCCCTTAACATGTATGACGAGACAGAACAACGTGGCGACCATATCGATGCACAGAAGCTTTCAGAGCTCTTTGGAATACCGATGATACCGACGGTGTTCACCAATGGCAGGGGTGTACAGGAACTTTTCCGACAGATAATTGCCGTTTATGAAGGCACAGAAGACGAGTCACTGAAGTTCCGTCACATCCATATCAACCATGGTCATGAGATAGAACATGGTATTGAAGAGATGCAAGAGCACCTGAAGAAGTACCCAGAACTTTATCGGCGCTATTCAACCCGTTATCTCGCAATCAAACTGTTAGAGCATGACAAGGATGTAGAACAGCTCATTAGTCCGTTAGGCGACTCGGTCGAGATATTCAAACATCGTGATACAGCGGCTGCAAGAGTTAAGGAAGAGACAGGCAATGACAGCGAGACTGCGATAATGGATGCCAAGTATGGCTTTATTAATGGAGCACTGAAAGAGGCGAACTACTCGACAGGAGATAAGAAAGACACCTATCAGACTACCCATGTCATTGACCATGTCTTGACAAACAAATACTTTGGTTTCCCAATCTTCTTCCTTGTCTTGTTGGTAATGTTCACTGCTACCTTTGTCATCGGACAGTATCCGATGGATTGGATAGAGGCTGGTGTGGGCTGGTTAGGGCAGTTTATCTCTACGAATATGCCTGACGGTCCGGTGAAGGATATGATTGTCGACGGTATAATCGGTGGTGTAGGTGCCGTTATCGTATTCCTCCCTCAGATTTTGATACTCTATTTCTTCATCTCTTATATGGAGGATTGTGGCTACATGTCACGTGCCGCCTTCATCATGGACAGGCTTATGCACAAGATGGGACTACATGGTAAGTCGTTCATCCCACTTATCATGGGCTTCGGTTGTAACGTACCTGCCGTGATGGCAACACGTACGATAGAAAGCCGGAGGAGCAGGTTGGTGACAATGCTGATACTCCCATTGATGAGCTGTTCGGCTCGTCTACCAATCTATGTGATGATTACAGGCTCGTTCTTTGCCTTGAAGTATCGTTCGCTGGCCATGCTCTCCTTATATATAATAGGTGTGTTGATGGCAGTAGTGATGAGTCGTCTCTTCTCTGCCTTTGTAGTAAAAGGAGAGGACACTCCCTTTGTGATGGAGCTACCCCCTTATCGTTTCCCAACATGGAAAGCTATTGGTCGCCATACATGGGAGAAGGGTAAGCAGTATCTCAAGAAGATGGGAGGTATCATTCTCGTAGCTTCTATTATCGTGTGGGCCTTAGGCTATTTCCCTCTTCCAGATGATCCGAACATGGGGAAACAGGCTCGACAGGAGCAGAGTTATATCGGCAGAATCGGTAAAACCGTCGAACCCGTATTTCGTCCACAAGGTTTTAGTTGGCAATTGGATGTCGGCTTGCTGTCAGGTATGGGTGCGAAGGAGATTGTAGCATCAACAATGGGTGTGCTCTATTCTAATGATGATAGCTTCTCTGACGACAGTGGTTATAGTAGTGAGGTGGGTAAATACTCCAAACTACATAATCTAATAACAAAGGATGTGGCAACCATGCACCATGTAAGCTATGAGGAAGCTGAGCCTATAGCAACATTGACGGCCTTTGCTTTCCTACTCTTTGTACTGCTCTATTTCCCTTGTGTAGCAACGATAGCGGCTATCAAGGGTGAAACAAGTAGTTGGGGATGGGCGCTCTTTGCTGCTGGATACACCACAGCATTAGCCTGGATAGTCAGTGCGGTGGTCTTCCAAGTGGGTATGTTGTTCATCTGATGATAAGAAAAGACAGATAACATAAAAGCTATACATTCTCTTTAAGATTTAAGAAGACGCTCTTCTTGGTTTAAGAACATGCCCTTCTTGAGCGTTGAAGACGCCCTTCTTGAGGCAAGAAGGGCGTCTTCTTCTTTTCAGTCTATAACTTACTGACTATCGGTTAGTTATAGACTTGCTTTTTATATATATCCCTCAGTGTTTTCCCCAGACATTTATACGTGTTTTAGTCAGGATATTTTAGAGACAGAATAACATAGTGACAGATGGAGACAGAGGATATTTTAGAGACAGAATAACATAGTGACAGATGGAGACAGAGGATGTTTTAGAGACAGAGTAACATAGTGACGAGTAATGACAGAGTTTTTTAGAGACAAAATGACATAAAGACATATAATGGCAGAGTGTTTTTTTAGAGACAGAATAACATAGGGACATAGAAAAACAGAGTGTTTTTTTAGAGACAGAATGACATAATGACAAATAAAGACTGGGTGTAAAGTATAAACAGAATTTGGCGGTAAAGGCGATAGAATTTGGTTTTGTTATTCCTAACGACAGGTCTATTTCGGTAATCACGCCCCTCTCCATTCGGAGAGGGGTTGGGGGTGAGGCCAAGAGGGATTGTGGGTTTGACTTGCTGGTGTTGTGGGTTTGACTTGCTGGTGTTGTGAGTGTGGTTTGCTGGTGTTGTGGGTGTGGTTTGCTGGTGTTGGGGGTGTGGCTTGCTGGTGTTGTGGGTGTGGCTTGCTGGTGTTGTTGGTGAGGCCGAATGAAAACAGAATTTTGTTAATTTGTCAATAAGTTTACTTGTCATAAACAAAAATCAGTTAAAGGACTACCCAACATACTCCTAAACCTGTCAACTCGTCTTTTAATTGCGTAGATTAATAATTATAGGTGTTTTGCATACTATTTTGTTGAATTTAGTAAGTAATCAGTTAAATTTTAATAGAAAATGTAATTTTAATCAGGAAAGTCTTGTGTCTTTTATAAATAATACTTAATTTTGCATCTATTGGACGTAAAAATCTTTATAAATTAAGCTGGAAAGCGATAATATATTTGATTTTGCGACCTATCTGCGATGATATGTTTCATTGTCAAACATAAGGGTAACGTTTAGCGAAACAACTACACAATAATATTTATAATAATCAAAAGAGATCTATGGAGAAAAGATTTACTCTCTTTTTGTTTGGTCTTCTTCTGTCTTTAGGGACAGCATTTGGTCAGACAAAGATTAATGGTACTGTAGTTTCTCAGGACGATGGAGAGGCCGTTATCGGTGCGTCTGTCATGGTACAAGGTACTACGACGGGTACTGTCACTGATATTGACGGTCATTTCACACTTGATGTTCCTGCAGGAAAGAAACTCGTAGTCAGTTACATTGGTATGGTCACGCAAACTGTTGCTGCCAAAGATGGTATGAAGGTGAGTCTTTCCAATGATAATCACCAGCTTACAGAGGTCGTTGTGACAGGTATGACGCAGCAGGATAAACGCCTCTTCTCTGGTGCTGCTACAAAGATTGATGCTTCAAAAGCGAAACTCGATGGTATGGCTGATGTAAGCCGTTCGCTCGAAGGTCGTGCTGCTGGTGTGAGTGTTCAGAACGTGTCGGGTACGTTCGGTACAGCACCGAAAATCCGTGTGCGTGGTGCCACTTCAATCTATGGTTCGTCAAAACCGTTGTGGGTTGTTGATGGTGTCATCATGGAAGATGTTACTGAGGTCGATGCCGACAATCTCTCATCAGGTGATGCTGCCACGCTGATTTCTTCAGCTATCGCTGGACTGAATGCTGACGACATTGAGAGTTTCCAGATTCTGAAGGATGGTTCGGCAACTTCTATCTATGGTGCGCGTGCCATGGGTGGTGTGATTGTTGTTACAACGAAGAAGGGTAAGGCGGGTAGTAATCGTATCAGCTATACTGGCGAATACACCATGCGCCTACGTCCAAGCTACTCCCAGTTTAATATCATGAACTCCCAGGAGCAGATGGGTATCTACAAAGAGATGGCAGCTGACGGACTGTTCTCCTTCTCACGTACGCTTCGTGCAGCCACGAGCGGTATCTATGGTAAGATGTACAACCTCCTCAATACCTACGATTCCACCAACGGACGTTTCGGCATAGCACATACGGAGGAAGCCATTAACGACTATCTTCGTGAGGCAGAGATGCGCAATACCAACTGGTTTGAGGAACTGTTCAGAAACTCTGTGTCAATGAACCACTCTGTATCATTGTCTTCAGGAACTGACAAGGCACAGTACTACACCTCCTTCTCTTTCATGGACGACCCAGGATGGAGCGAGCAGAGTAAAGTGCGTCGTATGACTTATTCCATCAATGCCAACTATAATATCAGCAAGAAGGTGACGCTGAATCTTATTGGCAATACAGCCTATCGTAAGCAGCGTGCACCAGGCTCGGTAAACCAGGAAGTGGATGTAGTGTCAGGAGCTGTAAACCGTGACTTTGATATTAATCCTTACTCCTATGCTATCAACTCATCCCGTGCATTGGATCCTAATACGTTCTACGTGCGCAACTATGCACCATTTAATATACACAATGAGTTGGCAAACAACTTTATTAACTTCGATGTTCTCGACCTGAAGATGCAGGCTGAACTGAAGTACAAGCCTATCAGTAAGGTACAGCTTGCAGTCCTCGGGGCTTATAAATATTCTATTACTTCACAGGCTGCACAGATTAGAGAGCAGTCTAACATGGCAATGGCCTACCGTGCCATGGACGATGCTACGATTCGCAATGCCAACCCATGGCTCTATCTTGACCCCGATCAGCCTAACTCGCTGAAGTTCTCAGTGCTACCGAAGGGTGGTTTCTATAATGAGACCAAGTACCGCATGAACAGCTGGGACTTCCGTGCAACGGCAAGTTACAATGATGTCTTCAATGAGAAGCATATCCTCAACCTCTATGGTGGTATGGAAATCAATAACACCATCCGTACACAGAGCTATTTTGAGGGCGTAGGTATGCAGTATGGCATGGGTTATCTTGCCAACTATGACTACCATTATTTTAAGCATGCACTGGAAGACAATAACATGTATTACGACCTTTATAATAGCTATAATCGTGATGTATCGTTCTTTGGTACTGCTAACTATTCATGGAAGGGACGCTATGCAGCCAACTTCACAACTCGCTATGAGGGCAGTAACCGTTTAGGTAAGTCACGTAAAGCTCGTTGGCTTCCAACATGGAACTTGTCAGGCGTGTGGAATGCACATGAAGAACCATGGTTCAATAAGACTTTCAAAAACGCCGTGACACATGCCACGCTGCGTGCATCTTACTCGTTGACAGGTGACAAGCCTGCCGTTACCAACTCGCAGGTGATTATCCGAAGCAAGAATATATGGCGTCCATTCGCTGTTGATAAGGAGTCTGGATTGCAGATTTCACGCTTTGCCAACCCAGATTTGACCTATGAGAAGAAGCATGAATTCAACCTTGGTGTCGACCTCGGCTTCCTAAACAATCGTCTGAACGTTGTCTTTGACTGGTACACACGTAATAACTATGATCTTATTGGTCCACGTACAACTAACGGAACAAAGGGAACTATCACTGAGTATGCCAACGTTGCCAGTATGAAGTCGCATGGTGAGGAACTTTCTATTTCAAGTAAGAATATCATGAAGAAGAACTTCCAATGGACAACCGACTTCATCTTCTCCCACGTGAAAACACGAGTTACTGCTCTTGACAGCCGTTCACGCATCATGTCAATGGTGAGCGGTTCTGGTTTTACCATGGTGGGTTATCCTTATCGTGCCCTTTTCTCATGGGACTTCAAGGGACTCGATAAGCACGGTATACCACAGGTTATCAACCAGGAGGGCAAGCTGACGACAAGTGGGGTAGACTTCCAAAGTTATGATCTTGACCATTTGGTATATGAAGGTCCTACTGACCCGACTGTTACTGGCTCATTCGGCAACACCTTCTCTTATAAGGGATGGCATCTGAGCATCTTCACCACCTATGCTTTCGGTAACAAGGTACGTCTCGATCCTTTCTTTAGCACATACTATTCTGACATGTCAGCCATGCCGAAGGAGTTCCGCAACCGATGGACGAAGGCGGGTGATGAGGCTTACACAAATATCCCTGCCATTGCTGACCTGCGTTCTATCCAGCAGGACGGCTATCTGAGCCGTGCCTACAATGCTTACAACTATTCGACCGAACGCATTGCAAAGGGTAACTTCATCCGTATGAAGGAAATATCCTTGGCATATGACTTCCCTGTGCAGCTGGTACGGCATCTTGCACTCAGCTCATTGAGTCTGAAGCTACAGGCTACCAATCTCTTCCTGATTTATTCTGACAAGAAACTCAATGGTCAGGATCCAGAGTTCTTCAATTCTGGCGGAGTGGCACTGCCTGTTCCACGTCAGTTCACGCTGACACTGCGTCTTGGAATCTGATACATACAAAAACTATAAGGAGTAATTAAAATGAAAAAGATAAGTGTTTTGCTTTTTGGATTAGGTCTTCTGAGCCTTTCTTCATGCAACGAGTTCCTGGACAAGTTGCCTGATGACCGTGCCGAGGTGAACACCTTTGAGAAGGTAACGCAGCTCGTGTCCTCAGCCTATGCAACGGCTTCTCCAGGTTTTCTAATGGAATGGAGCAGCGACAATGTCACGGATAACGGTAAGACTTTCTATTATCAGCCGAATCAAGACCAGGTCTATCGCTGGAAGGAAGTCAATACGAATGGTAATGACGACCCGCGGCAAGTGTGGGGATATGCCTATTATGCCGTCGGTAATGCCAATCAGGCATTAGCTGACCTCAGCAAGGTGAAGGATGGTAATATTAATGCAGTGCGTGCGGAGGCTCTTCTCTGCCGTGCATGGGCGTTGTTCTGTCTGTCAAATGCTTTCTGTATGGCTTATGATGAGTCGAAAGCTGACAAGTATCTCGGTTTGCCTTATCCGAAAGAGGCGAACCAAACGGTTGACAAGCGTGGAACACTGCGTGAACTCTATGAGAATATCAACGCCGACATAGAAGCCGCACTGCCATATGTCAGCGAGGAGTATATGGCTGTTCCCAAGTATCACTTCAATCCACGTGCTGCCTATGCCTTCGCAGCTCGTTTCAACCTTTATTATCAGAAGTGGGATAAGGCAGCGGAGTATGCCTCTAAGGCTCTCGGTACACAGTCCGAAGCACTCATGCGTAATGTGGCACGTTACAAAACCCTATCAGGAGGACGTAAGGAGATTCACGACAACTATATCAGTTCCAGTGAAAATGCTAACTTCCTGCTCCAGACGGCTGTCTCTTATTTAGGTTATGCCACCCGTTACAATTCCTTTGCCCGATATAATTTCGCCAACTTCCTCATCGACAAGGAAATCTACTGGGCTGAGATGCCTTGGGGCGTAGGTACGACCAATAACACGCTCTATGAGTCACATCTGCTCTACGGTTCCAACCAACAGGTGGTTTATCCGAAGCTGGCAGACGAGTGGGAATACACTGATAATGCCAAGAGCAGGGGATATGTGCATGTGGTCAACCCGGTACTGACGGCTGACGAGACGATTCTTGTCCGTGCTGAGGCTGAGATTATGCAGAGGAAATATACTGAGGCTCTGAACGACATGAACTCATGGATAGCGGTTCACTGTTCTCCCACTTATGGTAACATGACACGTCCTACGCTGACCGTTGCTTCGGTTAAGGCGTTCTTCGACGGTCAGAAAACTGTACCAGCAGAGTTTGAAACAAGCGAAAGCATGGGTATAAAGAAGCCTTTGCATCCACAGGGATTTACAGTTGATGAGACACAAACCAATCTGCTCTATGCCTTGTTGCAGATGCGCCGCATAGAGACCTGCATGCAAGGACTACGCTTCATGGATATTAAACGCTATGGCATTGAGTTCCCTCATCTCATTGACGGCGAGAAGCCTATCTACTTCAAGGCTGGCGACCTTCGTGGTGCTTTACAGCTGCCAGCTGATGTCATTGAATCAGGAATGGAACCAAATCCACGTACGAATTAAACAAGAGGAGGAAATAACGTATGAAGATAATAAGATTCTTGCTCATCGCAGTGGTTATTGTTTTGGCTGCTGCATGTTCAAACGACGACGTCGACACAGCCAACTCCATCTTCCCTAAGCAGGGAACGATGACTGAGAAGACGGATTTCGATAAATGGTTGCGGAAAAACTATACCGATCCTTATAACATCCGCTTCAACTATCTCTATATTGACCAGAACAGTGACATGTCATATAATGTCAGTCCTGCTGACATCAAGAAGTCTATTGCACTGGCAAAGATTATTAAGCACGTGTGGCTCGATGCCTATACGGAGTTGATGGGTGCCGACTTCCTTAAGCAGCATTGCTTCCGTGAGTTCCAGCTCATTGGTTCGGCAGAGTATACCAGCAACGGGTCTATCGTCCTTGGATTTGCAGAGGGTGGTATCCGTGTGAACCTCTTCCAGGTGAATGCGATTGACCCTGCCAACATCTATATCGAGCAGTCGACACCGTACAGTACGTCCAATGCGTTCGATTTGAACCGTGCTTACTTCCATACGATGCACCATGAGTTTGCGCATATCCTTACGCAACTGAAAGACTATTCAACTGATTTCCGTACCATCTCAAAGGTATATCACTCTGCCGACTGGGTGAACGTGACGGATAAGAAGTCGGGAGCTGAAGGGTTCGTGACGGGCTATGCCAGCAGTGAGTACAATGAAGACTTTGCCGAGGTATTCTCCTGCTATGTAACAGATACTGATGCTATGTGGCAGAAGCGTTTGGCGCAAGCCGTGACAGCTGCAAATGGAGACGAAAGTGGTAAGAAAGCTATTCTTGCTAAATTGAGTATTATACGCACTTACCTCAAGGATTCATGGGGTGTTGACATCGACAAGCTGCGCACCATCGTATTGCGCCGTGCGAATGAAGTGAGTACACTGGATCTCGAAACTTTAAATTAAGACTTAGAATATGAAAAAGATATTTTGTTTACTGTTTGCTTTGCCAACACTCTTCCTCGTGGCTTCATGTACGCCAGAGGTGGAGGACGCTTTTGACAAACCGTCTGCTGAACGTATTGCCGAGGCTATCAAGAATACAAAAGATATTCTCGTGGCTGCCCCGAACGGCTGGAGAATGGACTATCAAGGCTCTGGTGGTTTCGGTGGTTACAACATCCTCTGCAAGTTCGGAGCAGATAACAATGTGAGCTGTGAGGAAGAAACGCAGAACATTAAGAGCACATCACACTATACAGTGCTACAGGGGCAGGGCGTACTCCTTACCTTTGACTCTTTCAATGCTGCACTACACAAGTATTCCGACCCTGTTGGCAACCTCAATGGAAAGAAGGTTGGAAAGGACGGTAAAGGCTTCTTGGGCGACTTTGAGTTTCGGGTTATGTCATGTAGCAAGGACAGTGTCGTACTGGAAGGACGCAAGCATGGTGACCGTGTCGTCATGACGCCGATGCCAGAGAAGCTCACATGGGATAGCTACTTCAGTCAACTGTCAAGTGTCATTCAAGCGATGTATGCCGAGCATTATAATATTATCATCGGAAACGATACCTTCCCGGCAAGGATGAATCAGCACACGCTGCATGTAACAGATGCTGCTGGAAAGGAGGTTGTCATTCCTGTCATCTATACAACGAAGGGACTCAGGGTGATGCAGGATAAATCGCTGAACGGTAAGAAGCTGACTAACTTTATATATTCCACTGATGATAAGTGGCTCGAAGAGAATGACAAGACCATCCAGCTACAACCTCGTGCTACAACACCGCTTGAAGCATTCTTTGCTGATAACTGGACTATTAACGTGGGGTATAGTAGTACTGCGGAGATGAATATCTGGAAAACGGCAGCTGCTTATGATTTAAGTCAGAATATGCAGATTTATACAATCTACTTCACCACGCAGCCTGGCTTCCTTAGCTTGGCAGAGTACGTGGGGAATGCCTGGGGCGACATCAGAACGAACTATAGTACCAGTGGTACTGACCAGCTCACCATCAAAGGCTTCAAAATTAATACAAAGGGGACTGCTGGCGAGAAGAACGGTGCTGTTTTCTATAACAAGTATAAGATGGATGAGATTGCCAAGACCTTCCTGGTTAACGGTGCTCCTACGACCTATACGCTCACAATCGATAATCCTAAGAAACCTACGATGTTGCGCATGACGAGCAATAGTGACTATAATGTCTCTTTCGTCTTTGATAGAGGCCTCTGGAGTGTAGACTTCTAATGCTCTCATAAGAACTTACTAAAGTTTCCTACCCCTCTATTTCATGGGTATTTCAACCAAACTGCTTTGCGAATACCCATGAACGTGAGCCGTTAACACTTGTCTAAAATATGTTTACGGTTGTAAGCTTTTCTTGTTGCCTGTCTTCCAATGCTTTGACCATAATCTCAAAGTCGTTCCGCATTTCTGAGTCGGTGACTATTAACTGCCCCATCTCACTAACAGAGAACCCAAGAACGTCACAAAGAGCAGCAAGTAATCTCTCTATGCACTTCAGCACACGATACCATAACGTAAGTGCCATGACATCATCTTCCATGTCAGTAAACAATTCACCCATGGTCTCATACTCTGACATCCGTTTTTCTAACGACATCACGATATATGTAATGTAGCAGAGCGTTGCATCAGCAATCTGACCATCAAAGTCTCTCCCCATGTATGAGCCGAGTCCGAGATGTCCTTTTGTCTCCTTGTTGACCACTTCAATGTTCCATCGTATCTGGTATAACTCGAAGGCACGCACAAAGCTCATCGATAGATTCGTACTAAGCATGATGTTCCAAGTCTGTCGACGCCCATATTTAATCAGGTATATCCTGACTGGTATATTCCCCAGACAGCCCCTCAACTCAATGTACTGACACTTGTACTTTCGGCAGCATTTGGTACGTCTTGCATACATTGCTACGAGCTCAGTGGCATTGTGTCGCTTGTTCTCCACAAAGTACTTTGTCTTTCCCATCTTTGTAAGACCGATGTAGTGTATAGCTCCGTTGCCTACTCTCCTGATTTCCTCAATGAAATTCTCGCAGGCAAACCAACTATCCGCCAAGGCATAATGGGGATGAATACCACTCTTCCACATGCGCTGGAGCATCCTTATGGCGGAGTCCATCTTGCTCATACCGCATTCTTGATTCCGCTCATACGCTGGGCTCTCTTTCATGCGTCTCTTGGAGAATCTGCTGCGGAGTGCCTTCTTGCCAAGTCCGCAGTCCCCTTTCTTTCCTAGTTCCTCATGGATGGAGAAGTCGAACGGCAGAGAGGACTTACCATCGAAGAACAGGCACAAAAGAAGCTTGTAGCCTAAGACATAGTTCATTCGTACATGGTCGAAAACCTTGGTAATATGCTCAAACTTCCTACCAGTCTTTTCCAAGGTTGTATCGTCAAATATAACACAGGAGTTCTCGCTCTCTGTCTGAATGCCATTCTTCCGGAGAATGCATTCAAAACGAAGAACAGTATAGCTAAGCAAACGACGCCAATTCATTGTCTGCCTGACCATCATACGATAATAGCAGTTCTTTCCAGTGGTGAGAAGATGGTAGAAATTCTTCTTGTATATGGAGTGTATCGTCTCACCATTAATACGGAAAAGACAAAGGGAAAGAATCTGTTGAACAGCGGAGATACCATCGTGTTTCTCCAAAGAAAGCCTACAGAGCAGACGTCCAAAACCAAATTTTGAGAAAAGTGAGAGAATATCGCTACTCATCTTACTTTTAACACTTAAAAGCTTGGATATCTCGCTTAAATTGTCTAATTTTGCATCCATAACAGTTACTCTTTAATTTATTGATAATCAATGTAATAAAGCACAACAAAGTTACCAATAATTATTGAGAGACTGTTATTTTAAGCCAACTTTTTGAGGGTGGGAAGCTTTAGTTATTGATAATCAACAATAGCTCATACGCCTTAACGCTGAATAGTTATTTGCGATATGCTACTATCACTTATAATTATCCTCCAACAACTTTTCCAAGTCCGAAGCCTTATAGAGTATCTTCCCTGCAAATTGCGTGTAAGGAATAATATACAACAAGCGTCTACGCATTTTACGGATAATGCCTTAAATTCAATGCGTCTCATAGAAGAAATGTGAATAAAAGTTTGTGCGTATCAGGTAAAATACTTACTTTTGCATCGTTTATAACTCAAAAAGTAGGTGACATTGTAAATTCTTAATGAAAACTATTCGTTATGTTTTAAGAATAATATAATGTGTCCATTAGGCTTATGCTACTATATATTAAATTAAATATCTAAAGTTTCCCACCCCTTCAAACACTGGCTTTTCTCATTTCCCTTTGCCTATCGTTCCCCCATATTCATTGACTTTTAACATATGACTAACTGAAGTTATGCAGTGTGCCCATATACTTCATCCCATTTTTCTAATGCTTCAGCCATTACAAGGATTTTGCTCAACTCTTTGTCGTTGCCGCTGATTATAGCCATAAGATGTTGGGGCGTCAACCCAAGCACTTCTCCTAAAATGCGAAGAATGCGCTCGATACAGGCAAGAACCCGCCTCCATAACGTGAGTGCCATGAGATCGTCCTCCATATCCGAAAAGAGTTCGCCCATGGTTTGATATTCTGTGAACCGCTTTTCCAAAGCCATGACGGTATATGTAAGGTAACACAGCGTTGCGTCGGCTATC
>ERZ772909.789-NODE-789-length-18500-cov-11.762537_pt1 | contig 18500 bp, 19 predicted proteins | sample MGYA00511137_ERZ772909 | MGnify/ENA primary metagenome ERZ772909 (study PRJEB29015, sample SAMEA2738095) | human oral metagenome | biome: human oral; feature: human-associated habitat; material: saliva | place: China | collected 2270 ... | reverse complement strand
GCGTTTTTTAGCTCCGCCACGAGATAAACGAATGGTTACCATAACCTTCCTCTAAATGTTTAATTACTAAAAGAATATTCTCAAACTCGAAAGTGATTTAAGAATATAGCTTACTTTTTTCTCTGTATATATAGACAAAAAGCCTGCGAATTTTATACTTTTTGAGCAAAATTGCAAGTTTTGGATGAGCATTCTAATAAGTACGTTATATTCTCTTGAAAAAGTAAACATTATCATTCACATGCAATTTTGTTTTACGTATAATCTAAGAAACTCTCAAATAGTTTTAGGTCAAGTTTACGCGTTAAGCGGTATTTTATATTGATAAAATATCAGTTAAATGAGGTTTATTATGAAAATCAGTTTTCATTCTGTGTTACTTGGATTAGCGTCATGTATTGGCATTCAACAATCTGTGATAGCGAGTCCTCCTTCGTCTTCTCACCAATCAATATCTACTGAGTCCGCTGAGGCTTTAAAGCAACAATTTTCAATCGCTTTAGCTAAACAAGAAAAGCAACAAATTTCTATTTTACAGAAAAAACTCACCGCACTTTTTTCTTTACCTCCCCAATTTCTTGATAATCAGATCCAAATAAGCGAAAAAATCCTCACTCGCATTTTTAAAACAGATAAAAATCTCACCCCTAAATTTCTTGATTATTTATACTTTGAACCGATAAATACTGGCGATGCTAATTTAATTCAGGAAATGAAGAAAAACTTACTGGTGTCTTTTTTAGCGAATGAGCAGGCAAAAATTTATATTCGTCAAACAGATAATTCGGAGCAATTTGTTCAGGCTTTAATAGAACGGGGAGCCAAACCAGATCAAATTATATTATTGTCTTTGGATGCTAAAGGCATATTTCAAAAAATTATTGAACAGATGCGTCAAGATTTTCCTAATCAAACAACTTTTTCTATTACTGAGAATCGAGTGAGTTTGATAACCCCTTCTTCTGAAATTAAGCCCCGCCTCGCTCTAGCCAATATGATGTTTGCTCGCCAATTTAAAGGGGTGGAGGTTGATGATTTTTCGTATTTAGATCAAGCACGTGAAAATCTTCAACACAATAACTATGCTATTCGTTATAAGACTTTCCAAGCAATGCTTGAAGGCTTAAATTAATCCGTTTACTCACAAGGAGCCATTATGTTTTTATCTAAAAAATCAGTTACCTTTGCAGTTAGTGCGTTAGCAATGCTTTGCTCAGGTGCAGCCTTTGCTAAAGAAGCGCCGCAAGCACATAAAGCTGTGGAGTTAAGTATCTTACATATTAACGACCACCATTCTTATTTGGAACCGCACGAAGCGAGAATTAATTTAAATGGTCAACAAACAAAGGTTGATATTGGTGGTTTTTCTGCTGTGAATGGGAAACTTTATGAGTTACGTAAAAAGTATAAAAATCCATTAGTGCTACATGCAGGTGATGCGATTACCGGTACGCTGTATTTCACCCTTTTTGGTGGTTCTGCTGATGCGGCTGTCATGAATGCTGGTAATTTCCATTATTTTACTTTGGGTAACCATGAATTTGACGCGGGTAATGAAGGTTTATTAAAACTACTCGAGCCATTAAAAATTCCAGTACTTTCAGCCAATGTTATTCCTGATAAAAATTCAATTTTATATAACAAATGGAAACCTTACGATATTTTCACTGTGGATGGAGAAAAAATTGCTATTATCGGTTTAGATACCGTGAATAAAACGGTTAATTCCTCTTCACCAGGTAAGGATGTGAAGTTCTATGATGAAATTGCTACCGCACAAATTATGGCAAATGCGCTAAAACAACAAGGCATTAATAAAATCATTTTACTTTCACATGCAGGAAGTGAAAAAAATATCGAAATTGCTCAAAAAGTAAATGATATTGATGTGATCGTTACTGGGGATTCACATTATTTATACGGAAATGATGAATTACGTGGTTTAAAATTGCCAGTAATCTATGAATATCCGCTTGAATTTAAAAATCCGAATGGCGAACCGGTATTTGTAATGGAAGGTTGGGCTTATTCTGCTGTTGTGGGTGACTTAGGTGTTAAATTCAGTCCTGAAGGTATTGCGTCTATTACTCGTAAAATTCCTCATGTGTTAATGAGTTCTCATAAACTTCAAGTGAAAAATGCGGAAGGTAAATGGACTGAATTAACAGGCGATGAACGTAAAAAAGCGCTTGATACTTTAAAATCAATGAAGAGTATTTCACTTGATGATCATGATGCAAAAACAGACATGCTTATTTCAAAATATAAAAGTGAAAAAGATCGTTTAGCACAAGAAATTGTTGGCGTCATCACCGGTTCTGCAATGCCGGGTGGTTCAGCAAATCGTATCCCAAATAAAGCAGGCTCAAATCCAGAAGGTTCTATTGCAACGCGTTTTATTGCAGAAACAATGTATAACGAACTCAAAACAGTGGATTTAACCATTCAAAATGCAGGCGGTGTTCGTGCGGATATTTTACCAGGCAATGTAACCTTTAATGATGCTTATACTTTCTTACCTTTCGGGAATACGTTATATACCTATAAAATGGAAGGTTCGTTAGTGAAACAAGTGCTTGAAGATGCGATGCAATTTGCTTTAGTTGATGGTTCTACAGGGGCATTCCCTTATGGCGCGGGCATTCGTTACGAAGCGAATGAAATACCAAATGCGGAAGGTAAACGTTTAGTCAGCGTGGAAGTATTGAATAAACAAACCCAACAATGGGAACCAATTGATGATAATAAACGTTATCTCGTTGGTACTAATGCTTATGTAGCTAGCGGTAAAGATGGTTACAAAACTTTTGGTAAATTATTTAACGATCCGAAATATGAAGGCGTTGATACTTACTTGCCTGATGCGGAAAGTTTCATTAAATTTATGAAAAAACATCCGCACTTTGAGGCTTATACTTCATCAAACGTAAAATTTAATGCTTCAACTGATGCGTTACCTAAAAAATAAAATTGAAAAATAGACTAAAAATAGCGCGTACTTAACGCGCTATTTTTGTTATGAGTTTGCTGCTTTAAGATGTCATAGATGATTGAGAATCTTGATTATTCCACACCTTAATGCTTTCTCGTGAAAAATAAATTCCCTAGAAAGGTTGAAAAATAGGGTGGTTTATTGCGATAATCTAGGCCATTTTTGGGGAGATCTTTCAAGTAGTCAAATTTGTTTTAGACTGTTTATTTTGGTTAGAAAGATCAAATTTTTATTTCACCTTTAATTTAATTAGAAAAGAACAATGGCGGAAAAACGTAATATTTTTTTAGTGGGACCAATGGGTGCAGGTAAAAGCACTATCGGTCGTCAATTAGCACAACAGCTTAATATGGATTTTATTGATTCCGATGCCGTGATTGAAGAACGTACGGGCGCGGACATTAGCTGGATTTTTGATTTGGAAGGTGAAGAAGGCTTTCGTAAGCGTGAAGAACGTATTATTAATGAGCTCACACAAATGCAAGGCATTGTGCTTTCAACTGGTGGTGGCGCGGTGCTTTCTAAAGAGAGTCGTAATTATTTATCTGCACGCGGTATTGTGATTTATTTGGAAACAACGGTGGAAAAGCAATTCCAACGTACTCAACGTGATAAAAAACGTCCATTGCTCCAAGATGCAGAGAATCCTCGTCAAGTATTGGAAGATTTAGCAAAAATTCGCAACCCGCTTTATGAAGAAATTGCGGACATTACTTTGTCAACCGATGAGCAAAATGCCAAAGTAATGGTAAATCAAATTGTTGATTTAATTGATAATATGAATGGATTGAATGGTGCACTTTAAACACACCTAAGGATAAATTATGCTGTGCGTCAACGTGGAATTGCAAGAGCGTCGCTATCCTATTTTAATTGGTAGCGGATTGTTACAAGATGAACGTAGTTACCCGATTAAACGTGGGGATCGCGTGATGATTGTAACGAATCCCACGGTCGCACAGTTTTATCTTGATACAGTCATCTATGCGTTAGAAAAACGTGGTTGCGTGGTCGATCATGTTTTATTGCCAGATGGCGAAAAATACAAAACGCTTGAATCTTTAAACTTAATTTTCACCGCACTTTTGCAAGGTAATCATGGACGAGATACCACGATTATTGCATTGGGCGGCGGTGTAATTGGCGATGTTGCTGGCTTTGCTGCGGCAAGTTATCAGCGCGGCGTCCGTTTAATTCAAATTCCAACCACATTGCTTTCCCAAGTAGATTCTTCAGTGGGCGGTAAAACGGCGGTTAATCATGAATTAGGCAAAAATATGATTGGCGCGTTCTATCAGCCATCAATGGTTATTATTGATACGCTCACGCTTAATACGCTTCCTAAACGTGAAGTAAACGCGGGGCTTGCCGAAGTTATCAAATATGGTGCTATTTTAGATTACGAATTTTTTGAATGGCTAGAACAACATATTGATGAACTTGTCGCTTTGCATCCTGAAGCGCTTCAACATTGTATTTCTCGTTGTTGCCAAATTAAAGCGGATGTAGTTGCGAGAGATGAAACAGAAAAAGGCGATCGTGCATTGCTCAATCTTGGACATACTTTTGGGCATGCCATTGAAACTCACTTAGGTTATGGAAACTGGCTTCATGGCGAAGCTGTTTCGACGGGAATGATGATGGCAGCGGCGCTTTCGGAAGAACTAGGAGATATTTCTATTGCAGATGTGTCTCGCCTTGAAAAATTACTTGCTCGTGCCAATTTGCCCACCGTATCACCGGATACGATGCTGCCGGAGGACTATTTACCGCATATGATGCGTGATAAAAAAGTTCTAGCCGGTAAATTGCGTCTGGTGCTACTCAAATCTCTAGGCCAAGCTTATGTGGCGAATGATACTGATCATACCCTCGTGTTAAACGCAATTCGTCGTTGTACTCAAACGGATTAAGATGTTACGTCCGAAAAAACAATCTTTAAAACCTAAGTTAAAACACCGTCCATTTTTAAAATGGGCGGGAGGGAAATTTCGCTTAACGGACGATATAAATAAAGCCTTTCCAAACAAAAAAAACTGCTTAATTGAGCCATTTGTGGGTGCTGGAGCAGTATTTCTTAATTCTAATTTTGAACGCTATATTTTGGCAGATATCAACCCTGATTTAATCAATTTATTCAATATTGTTAAAGAAAATGTAGAGGGTTATATTGAGGCTTGTAAGCCGATTTTCTTCGCTGATGATGCCAATACACCCGATTATTACTATACCAAACGTCGCCAATTCAATGCTTCTACGGATCCTTTCGAACGTTCGATTATTTTTTTATATTTGAACCGTTTTGGTTTTAACGGATTATGCCGTTATAACAGCAAAAATGAATTTAATGTGCCTTTTGGGGCTTACAAAACTCATTATTTTCCAGAAGATGAATTACGTTATTTCGCTCATAAAGCGCAAAGTGCGGTGTTTTTATGCTGTGATTTTCAAAAGACTTTTGAATTTGCCGATAAAGATTCGGTGATTTATTGTGATCCACCTTATGCTCCGCTACAACAGGATACTAATTTTACTGGTTATGTGGGGAATGAGTTTGGACTGGCGCAGCAACGTGCTTTGGCTGATTTAGCGAAATCTATACAAAAAGAAAAACAAATTCCGATAGTGATTTCTAATCACGATACTAAATTTACGCGTGAAATTTACAATGGTGCTAAATTTAAACGTGTAAAAGTCCAACGTTCTATTAGTCAAAATTCAGAAAAACGCGTAAAAGTGAAAGAGTTGATTGCGATATTTGGTGCTCGTAAATAATAAAAATAAACCGCATTTTTGCTAGTTATTAATTAGATTACTGTTTTTTTTAAATCATCCATCGTATTAAAATTCTCGAAATTTCCTTCTTCTTTTGTAAATTTTACTGAAATTCCACCATTTTCTTTCATAAACTGTAAAAGGCGTCGTTCACCCGATGCTAAGTAGTGTCGCAATTTTTCTTTTAGCTGAACGGACATCAAACAAAAAACGGGATGTTCACGTTCTTCATCGCAAGCATACGCAATTAAAGTGCGGTCATTTTTAACCGCACTTTGGAGTTTATCTAAAAGATTCGTAGGGAAAAAAGGCGTATCACAAGGTGTAAAAAGGATGAAGTCACTTTTTGTCTTTTCTAGGGCTGTTAGCATGCCACTTAATGGCCCTTGAAAATCGGGCAGTTCATCGGAAAAAACAGGAAAGCCAAATTTTGTATATTCTGTTTGATTTCGGTTAGCGTTAATCGAAATATCATGAACTTGTGGTTGCAAGCGATGAATAACATGTTCAATTAAAGATTGTTTACCTAAAATCTGTAATCCTTTATCTTGCCCGCCCATTCTGCGTGCTTTTCCACCAGCCAAAATTACCGCGCTTATTGTGATTGTCATATTTTAATCTATCGTTATTTCAAGTATCATTTGCCTATTTTTTACGATTAAAAAGGAAATAGCAATGAAATGTAAGCGTTTAAATGAAGTTTTGGAACTTTTACAGCCTTATTGGTCTAAAGACCCGGATTTGAGCTTAATGGAAATTTTGCAAAAAATTGCCAATGAATCAGGTTTCCAAAAGCCATTAAATGAATTAACTGATGAAGTGATTATTTATCAGTTAAAAATGGATGGTACAGATAAACATGAGCCAATTCCTGGTCTCAAAAAAGATTACGAAGAAGATTTTAAAACCGCATTGCTCCGTGCTCGCGGTATCATTAAATAAAAAGGAAAGCAAATGAAAAAAGTATTACTTGCGTTAGGTTTAGGTATCAGCACGCTTATGTCTGTAAATAGTTTTGCCGCAGATTTACAAGAAGGCAAACAATATGTTCAAGTGAGTCAACAGGCTTCACAACAAAAAGAAGTGATTGAGTTTTTCTCATTCTATTGCCCGCATTGTTATGCCTTTGAAATGGAATACAAAATTCCACAACAAGTCGCAGATGCTTTACCAAAAGACGTGAAATTTAAACAATATCATGTAAATTTCTTAGGTCGCCAATCTGAAAACTTAACACGTGCTTGGGCGTTAGCAATGGCATTAGGTGCAGAAAGCAAAGTAAAATCACCATTATTTGAAGCGGCTCAAAAGGATGCCTTGAAATCAATGGATGATATTCGAGCTATTTTCTTATCGAATGGTGTAACCGCGGAGCAATTTGATGGTGGCATTAATAGTTTTGCAGTAAATGGTTTGGTGAATAAACAAGTGAATGCAGCAGAACAATTTAAAGTGCGTGGCGTACCTGATTTTTATGTCAATGGAAAATTCCGAGTAAACCCTGAAGGTTTAAATTACGATGATTTTGTGAAAGATTATGTGCAAACCGTAAAAGGTTTATTGCAAAAATAACGAAAAATTGGTTTAATGCCTGCCCTATTTTGTAAATATTAATGAAAGAAGAGAGAATATTATGGCTGCAAGTTTTAGCGTAACGCGTCGTTTCTTTGACGACAAAAACTACCCACGTGGTTTTTCCCGTCACGGTGATTACACAATCAAAGAATCACAGGTGCTTGAGCAATATGGCCAAGCGTTCAAAGCATTAGACTTAGGGGAACGTGAGCCAGCGACTAAAGAAGAAAAAGATTTCGTCGCTTTTTGCCGTGGTGAGCGCGCAGCAGAGACTTTCTTTGAAAAAACTTGGAATAAATATCGTACTCGTATTAACACTAAAAAACGTGTTTACACCTTATCTGGTGATGTGAGTGAAGCTGCCTCTGGCGGTGAAGATTATTCCGGCGAATAAGATACGTTAAATAAGGCAGGCGGAAGTCTGCCTTTTGTTTTTGAATAGCTTATGAAATCACGCGTAATTCACGGCTGATAACTTTATTCTCCTATCTTTGTATGAACGATTTGTCTTCATACGCCCTATGAATACTAATTTCTATGCAATTACCGATTTCTCAATACAACGAACTGCTACAAAAAAAACTTGAAAAATTAACCGCACTTTTGCGCCCTTTCAATGCGCCGGATATTCAAGTTTTTGACTCTCCAACAAGTCATTATCGTATGCGTGCGGAGTTTCGTATTTGGCACGAACAAGATGATTTTTACCATATTATGTTTGATCAAGCGACGCTACAGCGTTATCGCGTGGATGAATTTCCAATCGCTAGCACGCTGATTAATCGTATGATGCAAACCTTATTACCTTTGTTAAAACAACAAGAAGTGCTACACAAAAAATTATTCCAAATTGATTACCTTAGCACCTTGAGTAATAAGATTATTGTGAGCTTGCTTTATCATAAAACACTCACTGAAGAATGGGAAAGTGCGGCTAAAAATCTGAAAGATTTACTCGAAAAGCAAGATTTTGATGTGCAAATAATCGGGCGTGCAAGTAAACAAAAAATCTGTTTTGAGCAAGATTATGTGGATGAAGTTTTACCTGTGAATGGCAGAAATTATGTCTATCGACAAGTCGAGAATAGTTTTACTCAGCCAAACGCAACGGTAAACTGCAAAATGCTTGAATGGGCAATTGATTGTACCCAAAATAGCGAAGGTGATTTATTAGAACTTTACTGCGGTAATGGTAATTTTTCTATCGCACTTGCACAAAATTTCCGTAAGGTATTGGCAACAGAAATCGCCAAACCTTCCGTAGCAGCTGCACAGTTTAATATCGCTGAAAATAAAGTTGATAATTTACAAATTATCCGTATGTCGGCAGAAGAATTTACGCAGGCTATGAATGGGGTTCGAGCCTTTAATCGCTTGAAAGGGATTGATTTAAAATCTTATGAATGTAATACCATTTTTGTCGATCCTCCTCGCGCAGGGCTTGATTCTGATACAGTGAAGCTCGTACAAAATTACGATCGCATTTTGTATATTTCCTGTAATCCACATACGCTGTGCGATAATCTTGTTGAACTTTCAAAAACACACCGTATTGAAAAAGCAGCATTATTTGACCAATTCCCTTACACTGACCACATGGAAAGCGGCGTATGGCTCATTCGCAAGTAGGAATTCAGCTGATTTCTGAATCTTCAGAAAAAACATTAGCAGAATTGACCGCACTTTGTGCTGAACATAACATTATTCATGATGAACAAAGCCCACTTGCGCTTGTTCAAACCGATGAACGTTTAGAGCTTCGTAAATTAGATGAACCTAAACTCGGGGGGGTTTATGTTGATTTTGTAGGCGGCACAATGGCTCATCGTCGTAAATTTGGTGGTGGACGTGGAGAAGCCGTAGCAAAAGCGGTGGGGATTAAAGGTTCGGAATTGCCAACCGTTATTGATGCAACAGCAGGTTTAGGGCGTGATGCCTTTGTGTTAGCCTCGATTGGCTGTCAAGTTCGGTTAGTGGAACGTCATCCTGTCGTTTTTTTACTTCTACAAGATGGTTTAAATCGTGCTTATCAAGATGAAGAAATCGGCGAGATGTTGCAACAAAATTTGCGCTTGCTGAATGTTCACCATATTAATGAACTAGATCCTAATACAGATTATGCCGATGTGGTTTATCTCGATCCAATGTATCCACATAAACAAAAATCTGCGCTAGTAAAAAAAGAAATGCGCGTATTCCAGCATTTAGTCGGAGCTGATTTAGATGCCGATGAATTGCTTTTACCTGCACTACAATTAGCTAAAAAACGTGTGGTCGTGAAGCGTCCTGACTATGCAGAATTTCTTTGTGGAAAACAACCGCACTTTAGCCGTGAAACGAAAAATCATCGCTTTGATATTTATATGGGAGCATCACAATGCTAAGAGAAAGTGCCGTTGTTATTAGCTATGAAAATGGCATTGCCAAAGTGAAATGCCAATCCCAAAGTGCCTGTGGCCAATGCGCCGCTAAAAACAGTTGTGGAACATCAAGCCTTTCCGAATTAAACGGTAAACGTGGCGAGCATATTTTTAATGTGGAAACATTAATGCCATTATGCGAAGGTCAAATTGTTGAAATTGGATTAGAAGAAAAGTCGATGTTGTTGTCGGCATTATTGATGTATGTTGTACCGCTTTTGACCCTATTGATTGCGACCATGTTGTCCGATTATATTAGCGATAATGAAATCCTGCGTGCAATTTTAATCTTCGGATTAACCGCACTTTCTTTCATTTTTGTAAGAGCTTATAGTAGAAAATTAGGTCAACAAACAGAATTTCAGCCTGTTTTATTGCGCATATTGTCTTAAGTTTTTTATTCGTTTTTTATTATTTCTGCGATCTAGATCGCAAACTACAAAGCTAATTGAGTAATTGTCTTCCTATTCCAGCAAAATTTCTCTTTTATTCATCGGAGAAATTATGCTGAATTTATTTAAATTACCTATTGAGAAAAGCTCCTTAGAGGCTTGGTCAAAACTTAGTGATGATGTGGCAAAAGTTGCTATTCTAGCAATGCCTGTTATACTTTATGGCGAGCAACCGCTTTTCCTAAAAGGATTAAATATTAGTTTTTTGCTCATTATTGCTTATGCTTGCCTTGTGATGGGCGTAAATTTCGTCAATTAGTGGAGGGAAAATAATATGTGGCTTACTATAGGGCTTGGCATTGTTGCTCTTCTTGCTATTGGCGGACTTATTTTTGCCAATTATGCAGCAAAACATTCTTAATTTATTAACCCCGATCTTTCGGGGTTTTCCGTATCTAAAGTACGGTTATTTTTAAGGTTATTTTTATGAACAATCAGATTCCTTTACTTGGAATTACCGGTTATAGCGGTAGTGGTAAAACAACATTATTAGAAAAACTTATCCCAGAACTTATCGCTCGTCACATTCGCATTTCAGTGATTAAACATAGCCATCACAATATGCAAGTTGATAAGGAAGGAAAAGATAGCTGGCGTATGAAAGAGGCAGGTTCCTCTCAAGTCATTTTAGTGAATGATGAACGCTGGGCAATAATGACGGAAACGCCAAAACCTGTTTCATTGGATTATTTAGCGCAACAATTTGACCAAACTTTAACGGATTTAGTGTTGGTGGAAGGCTTTAAACAAGAGCCAATTCCAAAGATTTTGCTCCATCGTCAGGAAATGACAAAACCTTTACCCGAAATTGACGAATATGTAGTGGCGGTTGCGACTAATTATCCCCTTGAAATTGACCGCACTTTGTTGGATATTAACCGCATTCCGCAAATTGCCGATTTTATTGAAAATTGGTTGCACCATTTTCACGGAGCACGATGACTGAATCCAATGCCTATCGCGGTTTAGCTTGGGTAGCGGCAATGGCGCTTTTTATGCAAAGCCTAGATGCCACCATTCTTAATACCGCCTTACCGGCGATATCCTCCGATTTACATAAACCCGCCTTTGAAATGCAAATGGCGATTATTGCTTATTCTTTAGCCGTTGCATTATTTATTCCTCTTACCGCTTGGGCTGCGGCAAAATTTGGAACATTGACCGTTTTTCGCGCTGCAGTGTTGACTTTTATTTTAGGTTCTATTGCTTGTGCTGCTGCCCCCAATTTAGAAAGTTTAATCTTAGCCCGAGTGATTCAGGGGATAGGCGGTGCCTTTATGATGCCAGTGGCGCGTTTAGCTATTATTCAAGCTGTCCCTAAACAACAATTAGTTAATGCTTGGAATTTAATGGCAACTGCAGGTTTGATTGGGCCAATTCTAGGGCCTATTTTAGGTGGATGGTTAGTTATTCACGCCAGTTGGCACTGGATTTTTTTAATTAATATTCCAATTGGTGCACTAGGGATTTTGGCATCGGGCAGCGTGATGAGTAACATCAAAGGCGAAGCAGAGAAACTAGATTGGACAGGTTTTTTACTGTTTGCATTGGGGTTAGTTGGCATCACGCTTGGTTTGGATTTACTCGGTGAAAGCCAACATAGCCCAATTACAACCTATAGTGTGTTAGTTGTTGGTGTTCTGTTACTCGTGGCGTATTGTAGCTATGCCAAAAACAATGAATATGCCATTTTACCTTTATCCCTTTTCCGCACTCGTACATTCAGATTAGGCATTATTGCCAATATTTTTATCCGATTATCTGCATCTGGCGTTCCCTTTTTATTGCCTTTGATGTTCCAATTATCTTTCGGTTACAGTGCTGAAATGTCAGGCTGGCTCTTAGCACCGATTGCGTTAATTTCTGTGATTTTGAAAATATTAATTGGACGAATTTTAAATCGTTGGGGCTATAAAACAACGCTAATTTCATCCGCACTTTTGATGGCTGGCTCTGTGATTTCAATGGCTTGGTTAGATAAACAAAGTTCTCTGACTTGGATTATTTGTAATCTCATGTGGTATGGCGCTTGCATGTCGATAATTTTCACTTCAATCAATACGTTGACTGTAGGCGATCTTTCAAAACAACAGGCAGGCACAGGTTCTACAGTATTAAGTATTGTGCAGCAAGTTGGGATTGGATTTGGCATTGCTATTTCATCGATAATTCTAAATCTCTATAGACATTTCTTTAGTGCGAGTGATGGCTTACAACAGGCATTTAGCTATACTTTCTTAACCTCATCACTTTTTACAATCGCCTTAGTTTGGTCGCTTATGAAATTACATAAAAATGATGGCGATCATTTACGGAAGAATCCTTAGATTAATTTGTTATAATCCATAGAATTTTTTTATTTAAAAAAAGCGACATTTGCTTATATCTTATTAAACATTTATTTTAGATAGGATTTATCTAGCATCTTGGTTATATGACAAGGCTCGAATAAATCTCTGCCAACAAAGTGAGGAACTATCATGAAGCTAAAAGCAACACTAACTCTTGCGGCTGCAACTCTTGTATTAGCAGCTTGCGATCAATCAGGTTCAGCAAATAAACCGACCGCACAAGCTGAAACTAAATCTGCATCTAACAATACTTTTGTTTACTGTACAGCAAAAGCACCTTTAGGATTTAGCCCTGCACTTGTGATGGAAGGGACGTCTTATAATGCAAGTTCACAACAAGTGTATAACCGCTTAGTTGAATTTAAAAAAGGCTCAACAGATATTGAACCTGCCCTAGCTGAAAGCTGGGAAATTAGCGATGATGGTTTAACTTACACATTCCATTTAAGAAAAGGTGTTAAATTCCATACAACAAAAGAATTTACCCCAACACGTGATTTTAATGCGGATGATGTTGTATTCTCATTCCAACGTCAGTTAGATCCGAATCATCCATATCACAATGTATCTAAAGGGACTTATCCATATTTCAAAGCAATGAAATTCCCTGAATTGTTGAAATCTGTGGAAAAACTAGATGACAACACAATTCGTATTACCTTGAACAAAAAAGATGCGACTTTCTTGGCAAGTTTAGGTATGGATTTTATTTCTATTTATTCCGCAGAATATGCTGATGCAATGCTGAAAGCAGGTAAGCCAGAAACAATTGATAATCGCCCAGTGGGAACGGGGCCATTTGTTTTTGTTGATTACAAAACGGATCAAGCCGCTCAATATGTAGCAAACGAAAACTATTGGAAGGGTAGAACGCCATTGGATCGTTTAGTTATCAATATTGTGCCAGATGCGACAACACGTTATGCAAAATTACAGGCTGGCTCTTGTGATTTAATTTTATTCCCGAATGTAGCGGATTTAGCCAAAATGAAAACAGATCCAAAAGTACAACTTTTGGAACAAAAAGGTTTGAACGTGGCGTATATCGCATTCAATACCGAAAAAGCACCGTTTGATAATGTCAAAGTTCGTCAAGCACTGAACTACGCAGTGGATAAAAAAGCGGTTATTGAAGCGGTTTACCAAGGCGCAGGTACACCAGCTAAAAATCCACTTCCTCCAACAATTTGGAGTTACAACGATGAAGTTCAAGATTATCCGTATGATCCAGAAAAAGCAAAACAACTTTTAGCAGAAGCGGGTTACCCAAATGGTTTTGAAACTGATTTTTGGATTCAACCTGTTGTACGTGCCTCTAACCCAAATCCAAAACGTATGGCTGAACTTATCATGGCGGACTGGGCAAAAGTTGGTGTAAAAACTAACCCTGTTACCTATGAATGGGCGGATTACCAAAAACGTGCGAAAGCGGGTGAGTTAACTGCTGGTATCTTTGGTTGGTCTGGTGATAATGGTGATCCTGATAACTTCTTATCTCCATTATTGGCAAGTTCAAACGCGGGCAATTCCAATATGGCTCGTTTTAAAAATCCAGAATTTGATGCATTACTAGATAAAGCAATCGGATTAACAAATAAGGAAGAACGCACCGCACTTTATAAACAAGCGCAAGTTATCATTCATAATCAAGCACCTTGGATTCCGGTAGCACATTCTGTTGGTTTTGCACCACTTAGTCCACGCGTAAAAGGCTATGTTCAAAGCCCATTTGGCTATGATGCGTTCTATGGTGTGAGTGTTGATGGTAAATAATTAATACTATTTCAGTTCTTTTGGGCCCTTATTTCTTAAGGGCCTTTTTATTTATATGATTCTAATTTAACTAATTTAAAATATTAACCTGCTCTAAAAATTCTTCTTCTGTTAATACTGGAATATTTAGTTCCTGCGCTTTGGCGAGTTTAGAGCCAGCTGCGTCACCTGCGATGACAAAGTCCGTTTTGCTGGAAACTGAGCCACTTACTTTTGCGCCTAGCTGTTGTAGTAATGCTTTTGCTTCGTTGCGACCCATTTGAGTGAGGGTGCCAGTGAGGACGACGGTTTTATCTTTGAATAAGTTTTCACTGGCTTCTTTTACTTCCACGGTTTCCCAATGTACGCCTTGTGCGATTAAATCATCAACAACGGCAACATTATGTGCTTCACGCCAGAATACAAAAATTCTGTTTGCCACGACTTCACCTACATCAGGCACTTGTTGAAGTTGTTCAAGATCAGCGGCTTTAAGCGCATCTAAAGTTTTGAAGTGATTCGCAAGATTTAATGCAGTGGCCTCACCTACTTCACGAATGCCTAAAGCAAAAATAAAGCGAGCAAGAGTCGTGCTTTTGGCTTTCTCAAGACTATTGAGCGCATTTTCTGCAGATTTTGCGCCCATTCTTTCTAAGCGTGTGAGCGTAGTTAAATCAAGTTTAAATAAGTCTGCTGGTGTATGAATCAGTTCTCTATCGACTAATTGTTCTATTAATTTTCCGCCTACACCATCAATATCCATGGCTTTACGAGAGACAAAATGTTTTAAAGCCTCTTTGCGTTGTGCAGCACAGAATAATCCTCCCGTACAGCGTGCTACTGCTTCGCCTTCAATACGAATAATTTGAGAGTCGCACACGGGGCAATTTGTTGGGAAAATAATTGGTTTAGCATTATCAGGGCGACGTTCATGTAATACTCCGATAATTTGTGGAATCACATCACCTGCTCGGCGAATGATAACAGTATCGCCAATAGCAATATTTAAGCGCTCAATTTCATCACCATTGTGTAAGGTGGCATTACTTACCGTAACACCTGCAACAAACACTGGTTCTAATTTAGCGACTGGGGTGATTGCACCCGTTCGGCCAACTTGGAATTCAACATCATTCAGCACGGTTAATTCTTCTTGGGCTGGGAATTTATAAGCAATTGCCCAACGAGGTGCTTTAGAAATAAATCCTAGCTCATTTTGTAAGGCTATATCATTGATTTTTAATACTGTCCCATCAATGTCATAACCCAGCGAGCTTCGTTTATTCTGAATATCTCGGTAAAAATCTAAAACTTCATTCGTGCCATTACATAAACGAATTTCTGGATTCACTGGAATACCGATAGATTTTAGCCATTGCAAACGAGCATAATGAGTACTTGGTAGTTCAACGCCTTCTGCAATTCCAATACCATAAGCATTTAATACCAATGGGCGTTTACTTGTAATATTAGGATCAAGCTGGCGCAAAGAGCCTGCTGCCGCATTACGAGGATTAGCAAAAGTTTTTTCACCATGTTCTAGTGCATATTCATTTAAACGCTCAAATCCTGCATGTGGCATAAAAACTTCGCCTCGCACTTCTAAACGTGCTGGAGGATTGTCCGTTAGAAGTTGTAATGGAATATTACGAATAGTGCGGATATTGGCTGTAATATCTTCTCCTGTGGTGCCATCACCACGAGTGGCAGCTTGGGTGAGAATACCATTTACATACAAAATACTCACTGCTAAACCATCAAGTTTAGGTTCACAACAGAAGGTAAGCGGTTTAGGTAATATGATTAAACGATCTTCAATGCGTTTTACAAAGGCATAGAATTCTTCATCAGAAAAAGCGTTATCTAAAGAGAGCATGGGAATTTCATGACGAATTTGGCTAAACCCAGAAAGTGGTTTTGCACCCACACGTTGAGTTGGGGAATCTGAAGTAAGAAATTCAGGATGTTCTAGTTCTAATGCTTTTAGCTGATGAAAGAGGCGATCATATTCGCTATCAGGAACTGTAGGATTATCTAGAACGTGATATTCGTATTCATATTGGCGCAAGGTTTTGCGTAGATTGTCTATTTGAGTTTGAATATTTGTCATAAAATTCTCGGGGAAACATGACCGCACTTTTTGCTTGTTTAGAGTGAAAATAGACAGGCATCAAGCCTGTCTCAATAAAGATAAAAGTGCGGTAAATTTAAGGTATGAATTTACACGCGAGCAAGATATGTTTGCTCTGCATTTTCATCAAAGATTTCTTGTTCTTCAGTAAGCACGATGCCTTGTAAATCTTCGGCTAATGTATGTGCTGCGCGGATCATCATTCGTAAATTAGCGAGATTATTACCTGGTGATGGCAGTTGCATAAAGAATACAATTCCCATCGTGCTAAAATCCACTAAGTTATAAGCATCGAATGTTCCCGGTTGCTCTAAATTTGCCACGCTAAAGAGAACTGGACTTGCCACACTTAAATCTAAGTGGCGGTGATACATTTCATCCTCACCCAAGATAAACCCTAAGTTTTCAAGTGCTTGTACTAATTTCGCACCATTGAATTGGTCGCTAGATTTTGGAATAAGATAAAGTTGAATATAGCCAGTTGTTTGTTTGAGTTTGGCTGTTGTTTCTGCTTTTGGTTCATTAAAAGATACGTTGTAGTCCACTTGACGTTCTTCGTGAGCTAATTCCGCAAGTTGCGCTCTTAATTCTGGTGATGATGAATTAATTCCATCGAAACTAGCATTTTGGCTTTGTTCTTCAATTTGTTCTAATGTCATATTCGCAACGCTATTTGATGTCGGCATATCATATTGTGGTTGAGTCGGCTTTAACGGCTCAGAACGATGATTTCCCATATCATAAACAGGTTGAACATTTGGAATTGAAATCTTAATGTCATCGACGCTTTTTTCACTTTGTCTATAATCAACCTGTTCTTGAGTCACTGCAGCATTAGGCATGAGTTGATGACGAATTGGTGCATTTGCTTGCGCTGTAGTGACGTGAGACAAATTAGCATTTGTTGGTTGCGTTTCTTCTTGCGTATGGGATCTTTGCATATGAGAAGTGCGGTCAAATTTATTAGCTTTATCAAAATATTTTGATTTCTCACGACGATTTGACCATAATCCGTGCACGATTAAGGCAACAAGTGCCAAAATGCCCACAATAATCAAAATTGTATTTAAATCCATCTTTATTCCTTACGCGTGCTAGTCCAGCGAGAATGCTATTAATGGCGCTAATCCTACCATATTTCAGTAGGTGAAAAAATACTTCAATGCGTGGAATTTTAAGGGAAAAGAGCGGTCTGTTTTAGGCGTATTTTTATTGAAAGGAAAGAAAAATGTTGAACCCCAATGAATTAAAATCTGGTTTCCATTATTTTGTAATGGGCTGGCATTACATCACACAAAAAGGTTTGCGTCGGTTTGTTATTATTCCAATTTTGCTCAATACCGTTTTGCTCTGTGGTTTGTTTTGGCTTTTTATTAGTCAAATCACCAGTGCGATTGATTGGGTAATGAATTTTATTCCAGACTGGCTGAGTTTTCTCAGTGTAATTTTGTTAACCTTGTCAATTTTAACAATTTTATTGCTCTTTTATTTTACCTTCACCACACTTTCTGGCTTTATTGCCGCACCTTTTAATGGCTTGTTAGCGGAAAAAGTAGAAAAAATGCTGACAGGTGAAAATATTAATGATGATAGTCTCGTGGATGTAATGAGGGATGTGCCTCGTATGCTTGCTCGAGAGTGGCAAAAATTACGTTATAGCCTACCAAAAATTATCGCCTTGTTTTTACTGAGTTTTATTCCTTTGGTTGGGCAAACCATCGTACCTGTACTTACTTTCTTGTTCACTTGTTGGATGATGGCAATTCAATATTGTGATTATCCTTTTGATAATCATAAAGTCTCTTTCGATATCATGAAAAATGCGCTTGGCAATCAACGAACTCAAAGTTTAACTTTTGGTGGATTAGTAACTTGTTGCACGTTTGTGCCTGTGATTAATTTATTAATTATGCCTGTTGCAGTATGTGGTGCGACGGTGATGTGGGTGGAAAATTATCGTAATGGCTTACGTTTTAATATGAATAGACCTTCCTCCGCTCAAACAGGGCTTGATGTTCGTTCAGAAAATACAGGGATTGTTAAATAGCTTGC
>ERZ772909.783-NODE-783-length-18575-cov-8.056749_pt1 | contig 18575 bp, 25 predicted proteins | sample MGYA00511137_ERZ772909 | MGnify/ENA primary metagenome ERZ772909 (study PRJEB29015, sample SAMEA2738095) | human oral metagenome | biome: human oral; feature: human-associated habitat; material: saliva | place: China | collected 2270 ... | reverse complement strand
GGACTATCCTCCTATGGATGACCGTTCAGTAATGAACCTAAAAAGTAGTGATAGGATGAAGCAAGAAGTGAAAATTAAATATAAATCATAGATTTTATTAGTTTTTCATGTACGGTTATTGATAGATAGCTGCTCGATTCGTCTATTGAACTTTCATAAAAAAAAATATAGTAACTTGTAGCATTTTTTACCTTGATGCAATGTTTATATAGTAAAATGATAAAAGTAGTCCCAAATGCTTTTGCGGATGGGATAGAGGGTGTTGGAGTTCACCCAATGGTATTAACCATAAAGATATAATATTCTATATTATTTCATACTCTTATCTGTATCATGAATACAATAATATTCCACGACGTGGCCTAATCGGTTAAGGTACTTGCTTTGGGAGTAAGTGAGTGTGAGTTCGAGTCTCACCGTCGTGACAACAACAAAACAAAGCGTAGTCGGACAAATAGTTACTTCGATAATTTGATTTATGTGGATAATGCAATTTATAATTTAATACTATTTGTAATTTTACTCGCTTTAAATGCTTCCTTAGCACAAAGGTAGTGCACCTTATTTGTAATGAGGTGGTTGTCAGTTCGACCCTGACAGGAAGCTCTACTAATATAGTAAGAAAATGTTATTTCATTTACTTATTATTTTATGTGCCGTTAGCTCAGTTGGTTAGAGCATCTGACTGTTAATCAGATGGTCGTAGGTTCGAGTCCTACACGGCACGCAATTAATTAATTTGCACAAGTACAAATACTTTGTGTTTCGAGAAATGATTTCCTTGATGAAACTCATTTCTTGCGTTTTATAGATGTTTATGCTCTCTATTTATAAAATAGAGTTTGTGACATCTATCTCATAGTGTCAGCTATATCAACATCACTGTAATGATATAGACCGTAACCGATTATTGATTGATATTAATATCAAGCCAATAACTCAAATCGTATGTTGAGGATGTGTGGTGAATACATTTCTGTGGAAATTTGTTGTGAATTTATCAGTGTGTTCATAACAACGTTTTAAAGTTTTACGAAAACAAACTATCACCAATTAGGTGCGTTAGTTCAGTTGGTTAGAATATATGCCTGTCACGCATGGGGTCACGGGTTCGAGTCCCGTACGCACCGCTTTTATTTATGATAAATTTGTAAAGTTATGCACGTATATAAGCCTAAAACGAAAGAAGAACTTCATTCTATCATTAAGATTGATATTAAGCACCAAGGCAAAGATGCTGATTTGAAATTTATTGATACATCTCAAATTACTGATACGTCAGACTTGTTTGAGGGTTTGGATATTAATGATATGGTAGGTTTATTTTTTTACAGAATAATTAATAAATAAGTTGTTATGACATCAAATAATGTAGAAATTTTAAAGCAAAACTTAGAAAAATGGGTTGGTGTCAAGGACACTAAATATGATTCCTTAAAAAAGGAAATTATTGAAATTATCAATGCTTTTAAAGAATTTTTTGATAATGAATTATTTGTAATGCTTAAAGCTTTATCTAAGCAATATAACATTAGTGAGAATTTTGGGCCAATCGGTGTGTATTATAATGAAAGTGAATCTTTTAAAGAAAAATTATGTTTTATTGAAATAAGTTCTAAACCTTATATACAATTTTTTTCTAAAAAGGTTGAATTTAGTTATGTTGCATTTAAGTGTGTTAGCTCTGATTTTTCTATCTATTTGTCAAATCCTGAAACACCATATATGCATCCAATATTTAAACTATCTTCAAAAGATATAGATAAAGAAAATAGTTTTTTAGAAGGTAAAACATTGCAACAACTTGAAGAAATTTATGAACAGTTATCTGATATATTAGAGTCAATTAAAAATCAAAAACTAATTGATGATATGGTGACAAAATGTAATTCTGAAATTGAAAAACTTTTAACGAAATATTAAATATCAGAAGTTTTTTCTTTTTATCGGAATATTAATTACGCATAGTTGTATATGTTTTGCTTACACTTCAACTTTTTTTTACAAATAAATTAATTTTAAAATTATGGATTATAATGATGAATTGAACCACAGATGTTATGAAATAGTGTCACAAAAGACCCTTATTTTCAGTGAACTTTCTCGATTTTTAACAGGAGTTGAAGGCATTAAATTTAAACCATTTATTTTCGATTTATACGATGATGTTAAAGTAAAAGTGTCCCCTACTAAAATTGCTGTAGGTGAATATGGCAAAAATTGTTTTAAAAACAAAAATTCTTTGTATTTTGAAGTTCTTTCTTATGGTGTTAGGTATAATCAAATTTTTGAAGATTTGAAAGAAGATAGGGTAAATAAATTAAAAAATAAATTTGATTTACTTAATAATCGTATGAATTTTTTGATGAGTCAAATATTGATTAATATGGTCGCTAACAATAATGATAGTGAGAAAAAATCGTAATTTTTATGTTGAAGGCAACAAGTTCCGATTCCTGAGAGAAAGTACACAGGTGCTGTAATTTAAACTTATTAGAGATATTATAACGTGATGTTTTCCACAAGTGAGTGGAAGATATGTATAGCCCAAGTTTTTTCTTGGGCATTTTTTTTTGTTAAATTCATCTTTTGATTTGGTTAATTGCAAAAGTAATTAGTATAATAGTAGTGAATAATGAAGTGTAAAAAAAATAACACAAATGTATGAAACCAATGCTTAAATATAGAGGTGGAAAAACTAAGGAAATACCAAATATTATGTGTTATGTTCCTCAATTTTCTGGTAGATATGTTGAGCCTTTCGTTGGTGGTGGTGCACTATATTTCTATTTAGAGTCAAGAGAAGCTATCATCAATGACATCAACAAACAACTCATAAATTTCTATAAAGGTGTGCGAGATTATTTCCCAAGACTTAGGAAGGAATTGGATGAAATTGAAGCATTGTATGAAATCAACAGAAGAGATTATGAAGTGTTAAAGGCAAAAATTCCTGACGAAAGAGTAGAAGATAAGAACGAAGTACTATACTATTTTTTTACGTGATATGTTTAATAACAAAGTTAGCAAAAAATATAGTGACGCTCTTCTCTATTACTTCATTAACAAAACTGCATACTCTGGTATGATTAGATATAATGCAAGTGGTGATTTTAATGTACCGTATGGCCGCTATAAGCATTTAAGTACTAAACAAGTTTCTTTCTCTCATTGTGAGTTATTGAAACGAACAGAAATTCTGAATGCTGATTATAGTGAAATTTTTAATATTTGCAAAGATGATGACTTCGTATTTTTAGACCCACCATATGATTGTGTTTTTTCTGATTATGGTAATATAGAGTATAAAGATGGTTTTAATGAAGACTGTCATAGGCGATTAGCAGAAGATTTCAGGAATCTCCATTGTAAGACATTAATGGTTATTGGCAAAACACCTCTTACGGAAGAACTATATGGGCATTTCATTGTTGATGAATATGAAAAGAGTTATTCTGTAAACATTAGGAATAGATTTAAGTCAGAAGCGAAACATCTTGTAATAGCAAATTATAAAAATTGATATTTTTATGGATAAAGAATTATGGTGTGAATGGAAGAAAAATAGTTATGATACCAAGCAAGTAATCTATAAACAAAAAGATTGCGTTCATGAAATTGAATTGTTAGATTTATATTTTAACGAGAAGATTCTTTCTTTTAACTTCAATGATGATGAAGTTGAATTAAAGATTGAACGTAAATTTACATTGGAAGAAGATAATCACATTTGCATTAGAACCATAAAAGAGAATGTGGTTTTGAAGCGTGAAGATATTTTACGAGTGATATATCGTTGATGTTGAATTTTAATATAATTTATAAACAATAAAAATATTATGGTGAAGATTGAAGATGTTAAATTAATCAAGGTACGAGTTGGTGTTCGTTATTGGGAAGATTCAGAGTACAACGGAGTAGAAGACGTCTATCGAACTTTCATAAATCAATATAGTAACTTGTAGTATTTTTTTACCTTGATGTGGTGTTTATATATAGTAAAATGCTAAATAAAATTAATGGTTATGCATTAATAGAATATGCAGAACGGAAAACTTCCTAATGCCTATAAAGATGAATTTGGGCATATAAAAGTAAAAAAGAAACTTGATAATATTGGTGACAGAACTATTGTTTATGCAAGGGTATATTCAAATGACAAGAAAGAATCACTAAAGGAACAACAAGAAAAAAAGATAATTGCCATAAACAAGATTTTTATTTGTTTCATGAAATTATCTTCATTTTATATTTGGTTCTTAGTCCTTATGTTAGTATAATATGGATGTACGGTTTACGGAGAAAAAAAAACAAAGAAAGAAATAATTGATTTTATTGAGAATTAATAAAAGATGTATTTAACTGAAAAACATATTATAAAACGAACACACCCATTCTACAATGAGTGTGATAGGTTGTGTTTTCAGTCGAAAAACATCTATAACCAAGGATTATATAACGTAAGACAACACTACTTTAACACAAAGACATACCTAAATTATTATGGAAACTATCATCTAACAAAAACTCAGGAATGCTATGATTACCTTCCAAAGAAAGTTTTTACTCAAACGTTAAAACATGTTGATATGGTTTTCAAATCATTTTTTGCTTTGCTTAAAAATAAAAGTGTGAAGAACAAGATACCAAAATACCTTGATAAGATAGATGGTAGGTATATCACAATTTTCCAAAAACAAGCAATAGGTTTAAGGGAATTCAAGAAAACGGGCAAACTACGTTTATCCCAAACGGATATATACATATCAACAAAGCTAACAGATTTCAGTTCTTTGAAAGAAGTACGTATTGTCCCAAGGACACATCATTATGTGATTGAAGTGGTTTACCAAGTGAAAGAAAAAACACATTGTGATAATGGAAAGTATGCCGCAATTGACCTTGGATTAAACAACTTGGCAACGGTTGCATTTAATAAGGGTTCAAAACCACTCATTGTTAATGGTAGACCTCTTAAATCAATTAATCAGTACTACAACAAAAAGAAGGCTCAATACCAATCAAGACTTAAAGGAGGTAGACACACAAGTAAACGTATATGTACATTAACTAATAAGCGTAATAACAAGGTAACTGATTACTTGCACAAGGCAAGCCGATTGTTGGTGAATCAATTAGTTTCGCAAGGCATAACCACATTGGTTATTGGAAAGAACAAAAATATGAAACAAGACATCAACATCGGCAAAGTGAATAATCAGAATTTTGTACATCTCCCAATAATGCGTTTTGCCGATTTAATGAAATACAAGTGTGAACTTGAAGGCATTAAGGTTTTGTTCAATGAGGAAAGTTATACGTCAAAGTGTTCCTTTTTGGATAGTGAACCCATTTGCAAACACGACAAATATATTGGCAAGCGTATAAAAAGAGGCTTATTCGTTTCAATGAATGGCATTAAGATTAATGCTGATGTTAATGGTGCATATAACATAATGTTAAAAGCAATCCCAAATGCTTTTGCGGATGGGATAGAGGGTGTTGGAGTACACCCAATGGTCTTAACCATAAAGAAATAATATTCTATGTTATTTCATACTCTCATTATTTGATGCAACAGAACCCATTGTACCAAACATGCCTTTTGCTGTCCATTCAGTCAGAGATAGTTGGAAAGATTATGAATGGGTTATCAAAATCAATCCATTAAATGGTAAAATCGTAGGTTGGAAGGAAGGTGATACGGCGAGTATTCATTATAAATCATGTGACGATAACACAATTTATCTATTAGGTGATAATGATGTTGTTTTATCTGAATATAATTCTTATGTTCCTTCCTTCTTGTCTCCCGATGGTGATGGTGATTACGTGATTTTTGAAATTGAATCTGATGGTAGTATTAAGAACTTTTCTTTCACCGAGGATGATATTGAGAAATTAAAGAGAAACACATTACCTTGAACACAGACACTGTAATTTAAATTTAGATATATGAAATACTGTATTGTCCCTGATGTTCATGGAAGAACATTTTGGAAGAAAGCACAAGAAAACATTGATAAGTATGATAAGATAATTTTCTTAGGTGATTATCTTGATCCTTATGTGGATTATGATGGTGTTACTAAAAAACAGGCCTTTGATAATTTCAAAGAAGTACTTAAATTTGCAAAAGATAATAGAGATAAAGTCACTCTTATTCTTGGTAATCATGATTTGCATTATTTTCCTAATATTAGCGAAAATTACGGATGCAGACGTGACAATAAAAGATATAAAGTTATTCAATCATTGTTTTTGAAAAACCTTAACTTGTTTTCATTTTGTTCTGTTATTGATACGAAAGTTTTAGGTAGGGTTTTACTATCACATGCAGGAATTAATCTTGGTTGGTATCTTAAGAACTTAAAAATTGCAAATAAAGATAATTGGGAAGAGATTCTTAATGGTATGGTTGGGAATGTGCAAGATATTAACAAATACATATGGAATATTGGTGTAATGCGTGGTGGATATGATTCATTTGGTGGTATTGTTTGGTCTGATCTTTATGAACATGATACAGAATCAACATCCATTGTAAATCAGAAACTTGGTGTGGATTATCAGATATTTGCCCATACTTATTCTATTCCTTCTCCTGATGAGATATATGTGTGTGATTCATATTCAATGATTGACAATAAGAAATTGTATGAAATTGAATGAAATAATGTCAAAACCGAAATTGTTTATTATAACAATCCTCGTTTTTTTTTTGGTTTTTGGTTTATGTGATAGTATAATGAATGTGGTTTTAAAAAATTAGATATGGTTTTGAAAGTTGATAAAAAAGAGCTTGACGAGAAAAATAAACTCGTCAACGATGCGATTACGCAGTTGAAAAAGGAGTTTGTTGGAATTGACGAACAGATTGACTCTATTATGAGCAATGTTCGTGTGTGGTTCTTGTACCCTCAATTACAATCAAGCCCTTGTGTTGTTAATATTTTTGGTATGACAGGTTGTGGTAAGACCTCTCTTATCCGTCGTATTTCTCAGTTGCTTAACATTGAAAAGAACCTTGTTTATTTTAATTTTTGCGCAATCAATGAACAAAGTTCTTGGGAGGTTGAGCAAGATATTGAGGAACAGTTGGATAATGATTGTAGTAATCGTATGTTCGTCTACGATGAATTTCAGTATGCTGCAACTATTGATGGTAATGGTGGGGAGAAAGACAATAAAAATGGTTTGAAACCATTTTGGGAATTGCTTGATACAGGCATCCTACATAAGCGTACTTCATTTTGGGAAAACAGAAGTGTGTTTAGGGTTCTTACATATATGATGAAGATTAATTCTCTTTGTCCAATGGAGATTAAAAATGGTGTGTGGGAAAATAGTGAAGAATGTATGGCCAAATTTAATAAATATGACCGTAAACAATTTTTAGATGTGTTTAATGTTACACAAAGTTATGGAGAAAATGATGAGGATGTAGAATATGACTCTGAAGGTTCTTTGCATAAGATTAGACATTCTAAGAGTGATGTGGAGGAAGAGCCTGACTTTTTCTTACAATCACATATTTTGAATAGATTTACAGAACTTTATCGTAAAGTGTATAATGTTGTGTGTGATACTTCTGATGTGTATTGTAAGCTACAAGGGATGGGCATAATGGAGATTTGTGATTTGTTTAGTGATGTATATCAAAAGTCTCTAATTGGTTATGACCTCAATTTTAAGAACTCAATTATTTTCGTCATTGCTAATCTTGATGAAGCTTATGATGTTGCATTCAATGTAAATCCTGACATGTCGCCTGACCAATTCTATAGTATTACCAAGAAAATTAATATTGTAGATATTAAGAAGGCACTTCAGATGCGTTTTCGTAATGAACAGATTGCACGTTTGGGTAATATTCATGTGATTTATCCATCATTTACATCAAAGTCATTTAAGAAGATTATTGAACTGAATTTAGAGTCATATAAGAAGACTGCAAAGGAATTGTGTGGCCTTGACCTTGAGTTTGATAAGAGTGTGTATAAGGTCATCTTTGATGAGGCAGTGTTCCCAACACAGGGTACAAGACCTATTTTCTCTACGATTCATGAGTTTATTAAAACTAAACTTCCTTATGTCATAACTAATATTTATGACAATAAAAAAGATAAAGAGGCTGTATCGATTAAATACTATTATAAAAAGAACAAGAACATCGTTAAGGTAATTAACAGTAATGGTGACGTTATTGACACATATAAGTTTACTGATAAACTAAGACTTGATAAACTTCGTGAATCAACTAAGGATGAACAGCAAGCAAATACTGCCGTCCATGAAAGTGGCCACTTTGTTATATATTCATACCTTAATGGAAAAGTGCCTGCAAAACTTATTTCACGCAGTGCTGAAAAGCAAATTGAAGGCTTCATGATGCATGATGTTGAAGAGGAGGAAGGAGTTGTTGGTTCGAAAATTGATTATCTTAATGAAATTAAGGTGGCTCTTGGTGGATATGTTGCCGAAGGTCTTGTATTTGGTGAAGATAAACGTAGTGCAGGGGCTTCTTCAGACTTAACACATGCAACTGCAATTGCTTCAAAAATGGTTAGAAAATGGGGGTTAGATGGAATCCCATATGTATCAACATATATGTCAAGTTTTGAATTTGGTGACTCATTAGTTAACGAAGATAATCAAGATTATATTAATGACAAGATTAAAGTAATAATTGAAGAATGTCTTAAAGAAACTGAAAGAATTATGAAACTTCCTAATGTATATGAGATGTTGAAAAAGTCTTCTAAGTATCTTGCACGACATTCTCAGATGCCTAAGAAATTAATGATTGAATTGTTGAATGAGGCACGCACGAATGGTGAAATTTGTGACAATAATGACACATATTATCGCGATATTGTCAATAATATGTGATAAACTGTCAAAATGGCAAAAATACCAATCCAAAATGATAAAAGTTTTGGTTTGGTATCTTTTTTGTAGTATAATAGTCATGAATAAAATTTTAAATTAATGTATATGGAAATGTTTGAAAAAGTTTTTAATTTGGATGAAATTTCTTTTGATAAGCTTTTTGAAGAAATCATGAAGCTTTATGAGAAAAAGGAAAATGCTAAAGCAGAAAAGGAGAGTTACTTTAACTCTAAGGGTTTTAAATACCAAAATGGTAAACTTGTTGATGGTTTTGAAAAAGAGTGTGTAAATGGTAAATGTGTTAAAGATGAATCATTTAATAAGGAACATGAACCTTCGGATGAAATGAAGAGTTTTGCTGATATGCTCAACGGTGAGTTTTGTGCTGCAAAAAAGTCAGAAGATCCGGCTGACGAAATGGTTAAGAATATTCAAGCCAAAGAAAGTTTGTACATTGATACAATTATTAAATATGAAAAACAGATAAAAGAAATGAAACATTGTATTGATAATCTTAATAATAAGATTAATAGTATTCAAAGTGAGAATAATTCTCTTCGTAATGTAATTAATAATATTAAAAATTGTTTTTAAGATATGGGAAAGATAATTGGGATCGACCTCGGGAGCTGCAATTCATGTGTGGCAGTAATGGAAAATGGTAAAGCAACTGTAATTGTAAATGAAGAAGGTGGTCGGACTACCCCATCTGTTATTGGATTGAAGGATGGTGAACGTAAGGTTGGCACGACAGCAAAGCGTCAGCAAATTGTAAATCCAAAAGAGACAGTAGTTCTTATTAAACGTTTTATGGGTGCAACATTTGATGAATCATCTGAGGCCGTTAAACATGTACAATATGATATTGTTAATCGGGGTGGCTTCCCCAAGGCAAAAATTGAAGGAAGAGAATATTCTCCCGAAGAATTGTCATCAATGATTATTGCAAAAATGAAAAAGGTTGCAGAGGATTATGTTGGTGAAGAAATTAAAGAGGCTGTAATTACTGTTCCTGCTTACTTTAATGACTCTGCTCGTCAAGCAACAAAAACTGCGGGTGAACTTGCAGGACTTGAAGTTAAACGTGTAATTGCAGAACCTACTGCTGCGTTACTTGCTTCAAATATTGATATGAAGAAGGGTGGTAAATTTGCAGTTGTAGACTTCGGTGGTGCAACGCTTGATGTTTCAGTTGCAGATGTTTCAGATTCTGTTGTAGAAATTCTTGCAACAAATGGCGATATTTATTGTGGTGGTTCAGATATTGATAAGGCAATCGCAGATTATCTTGTAGATTTGTTCAAGAAAGAAAACGGTGTTGATTTAACGAGTGATACAATGGCATATACTCGTGTTTATGAAGCCGCTGAGAAAGCTAAGTGTGAGTTGAGTAGTAGTGCTTCTGCTGAAATTAATTTGCCTTATATTTCAGTTAAGGATGGTCAACCAATTCATATGGTAAATACTTTAACTCGTGCAAAGTTTGAACAGATTGTACGTCCAATTGTTAATAAGGTTATTACTTGTGCTAAGAATGCAATCAAGGAGGCTGATTTGGAAGCTAAAGATTTAGATGGAATCCTTCTTGTTGGTGGTTCTTGTCGTATTCCTATGGTACAAGAAATGTTGAAAAATGAATTTGGTGTAAAACTTCTACATGGTGCAAATCTTGATGAAGCTGTAGCACTTGGTGCTGCTGTTCAGGGTTCTATTATCAATGGTGATTCTGATACAGATTTGCTTCTTCTTGATGTTACTCCTCTTTCACTCGGTATTGAGACTGTTGGTGGTGTAATGACACGACTTGTTGATGCAAATACTACAATCCCTTGTAAGAAAACTCAGACTTTTTCAACGGCTGTTGATAATCAACCTGCTGTTACCATTCGTTGTTTACAAGGTGAACGTCCAATGGCTAACGATAATAAGGAAATTGGAGTGTTTAATCTTGATGGTATTGCTCCTGCAAAACGTGGTATTCCTCAAATTGAGGTATCTTTTGATATTGATGCAAACGGTATTTTAAAGGTGAGTGCAATTGATAAGGCCACAGGTAAAGAGCAACATATCACCATTGAAAATAAAGGTTCTTTAACGCAAGATGAAATTGAGCGAATTAAGGCTGATGCAGAAGCACATAAGGCCGAAGATGAGCAAAAGCGTGTAGAACTTGAGAAACTCAATAAGGCTTCAAGTCTTCGTTATACGACAGAAACAACGATGGAGACATATAAAGAGAAACCTGAATTAATGAGTGAAGATGATAAGAAATTCTTTACTGAAAAATTGGATGAATTAAAGAAGATGGAAGATAGTAAAGACTTTACAAATCTTGAATCCGTTGAAAAGGGATTAACATCTAAGTGGAATGCAATTGCAATGAAAGCTTATGGTGGAAATAATCCAATTGGCGAAAATCCGATAGATGACATGATGAAGTACGGTTTTAGTGCGGATTCTAATAACACAACGGATACAGAACCAAATAATGATGGTTCTAAGAATGATTTCGAGGAAGTTTAAAATATTGAATATGGTGGTATAGCCAACTGTTGAATAAAACATATTCATTCGTAGTCAAAAATATTTAAATATATTCACAATTTGAATATGTACGATATGAATACTATTGTTGTTGGTAACAATGTAACCAAAGTTACGTTTTACGAAGAAGATATAAATAAATTAAATTATGATAATACAGAGTAAGTACACAAAGTCATTCCAATCAATGGATATAACTCGTCTGAAATATGACGAGTTATATGACTTTGCTGTCCTTATTCGTAATCATAAAAACACTGTTTCACAATACGTTAATGAAAATATCTTTTATTACCTTGAATGTAACAAGTTCCAATTTCTTAATGAAATGATAGCGAAATTCAAGGGTGTAATATCAAGCTCATTCTATGATAGACTTTATACAGATGTATTTACGTGTTATCAAAATAAATTCAAGGCACTTCAACGGAAACTTCAGTTTGAGGCTGTTGAGTTCAACGGATTTGAGTTCTATAAACGTGATTCAAAATACCACAAAAGGGGCGAATTAAAAGGGGTAATCATTAAGAAGAAACAAACGCCATTATCCAATTGCCTCACTTATCTTGCAAGGTATGGGGATGAAGGGATAATCGATTATATCAAAGGTAATCTCGATAAGTGTGATGCCAAGAAACGTGAGTTCTATAACAACATATTAAGATGCTGTGAGAAATTTGGTTTTGACCGGCTATATGCTTTGGCATTATCGAAAAGGAAACGCATTCTTAAATGTTATTCTGAATTTCCAATTGAATTTAAGTCCTTATCGTTTGGTGGAAGAAGTAGAAAAAAGAATATTGTATCCTTTAACAAGAGATTTGGTTCAAAGATAAACTCATTTATCAGTCTGAGTGGATTCAGGAGAAAGTCATTTGATATTCCCGTTAAATACCATAAAGGCTACCACGGTAATATGAAAGATTATCGTAAGGCCAATCCTAATTATGACTACATTATTACCTTTGACGAGAAGAAGCATCAAGTGAAAATAAACCTTTGCAAGGACGGAGAAAGGTATATTCCTGAACCGCATGGGAAGACTGTTGGCATTGATGTTAATTGCAAAAATAACTTATTTAGCTTGTCCAACAAAACAGTATACGATTATGATCGTAAACTTGTCAATGATTTCTGTAATCTATCACTTGATATTGATAAATTGAAATCCAAAAACAAGGACTATACTATAGGTAAACGTAAGCAACGTAAACTTGATGTGATGAATGTCAAAATGATTAAGTCTGAACAACAACTTATTGCTACGATGTGTAAGATCTTACAATCACAAGGTGTTGGTCATGTGGTGATGGAAGATTTGGATAATGGATTTGGTAAGTGTTACGTTAAAGACCATAACAATGAGGATATTAATTATAATCGGACGGTTGGCTTTCTTGGCTTAAGTAGCTTGAAACAGGAGGTTGAACATATTGCAAGGAAGTATTACATTGCAGTATCAACAGTTCATCCAAGTTACACATCGAAGATGTGCCCAAATTGTGGGTGTATTGATGATAAAAATAGGCCAAACCAAGAGACATTTAAGTGTGTTGAGTGTGGCCATGAGAATAATGCCGACTTAAATGCAGCAATAAACATAAAAAATAGAGTGCTTGTAACTGTGTTACGAGAGAAGCTATTAAAACAACTTGATAATGGTGCGTTTGAGCCTCGCAAACTTAAACGTGATGAGGTTAAAGATGCATTATTATCGTTTCGGAGAAGCCTACCAAAGGTAGGTGGTGAATGTATTGAAGGTGGTTTAACCACTTTTGACTATATTTAATTCTTCGAAGAATATGACCTAAATCAATTAAAATGTGAACTGTTATCACTTATTATGTCATCACCTAAGGACATTACACCTGATGGAGAAGAACCATTATTGTATCTTAAAAGGAATTTTAATAAAATATTGGAACATTTATGGCAGGCCTTTATTGATAAATATAAGTACACGATGATTGCCAATGATGCAGAGTTTGAACCAAATTCAAGTGTTCAGAAACAATGGAACAGTGAAAACAATGAATTAGAACGCTTAAAAGAGGGGGATTTGAAACAAGAAAAGACTTTTAATGGTAATGAAGATTTATTAAAACGTGAGAACGATATACAATCTAATTTAAGTGTTAAAGATAGAGAAAATTTGCTTAAAGAAGTCGAAAGACAAAAAGAACAAGCATATAAATTTCGTTATAATTAAAAATAAAAATGGCAAATAAAGATTTATATAAGATTCTTGGCCTTGGTAAGGATGCGAATGACAAAGAAATAAAGAAAGCATATCGAAAGGCTGCAATGAAATGGCATCCTGATAAATGGGGGGATAAGTCAGAAAGTGAACAGAAGAATGCTGAAGAGAAGTTTAAAGAAGTGACAGAGGCTTATGAAATTCTTTCTGATAAGGAAAAGAGAAGCCAATATGACTTATTTGGAACAACAGACTTTGGTGGAAGTAATGCATCAAACATGAATCCTGATGATATATTTGCTCAATTTATGAGTGGTTCAGGGTTTGGTGGCTTTGGAGGATTCCATCAACCACGAGAAAGAGTTTATTGTGGCACTGATAAAAAAATTAGGATTGGGGTAACTCTTGAAGATGTATTCTTTGAACGTTTGAAAACGGTTTCTTATGACGTTGAACGACCTTGTGAAGATTGTAATGGTGTTGGTAGTTTAAGTGGTGCTGATACTTCTTGCCCATATTGTCATGGTACAGGTTTTATCACTCAAACGCATCATATTAGTGGTGGTATTGTTCAGAACACACAATCTTGCCCACATTGTCAAGGTACTGGACGATTTGTAAAAGATCCTTGTCATAAATGTAATGGTTCAGGTGTCGTTTCTAAGAAAGTTGAGAAGAGTTTCAAAGTACCAAAAATTGACCGTTTGCAATATACCTATCAAATGGTAGGAGAAGGTAATTCTTGCCACAATAATAGGGGGAATAATGGCGATTTGTACTTTACATTTGCATTGAAGGAAGACCCTAATAGTAAATTCCGTATTGATGAAACAAATCCATCTAATATTATTACAGGGATTAAAGTATCAGTCATTGATTGTCTGACAGGATGCACAGCAGATATTAAGACAATTGATGGTAAAACTATAAAACTTACTATACCACAGGGGACAAAAGATGGCTATGAATTTACATTTAATAATTACGGTCTTCATTTAAGTAATGGTATGGTTGGAAAGTTAATTGTCAGAGTTGAAATGGTAATGTGCAAGTTATCTGAAAAGCAGATTGAAAAAATAAAGAAAATTGTAGAAGAGAAGTAATATGAAAATAAGTTGTGGTATCATTCCATTCAGGAAAAATAAGGATGATGAGCTTGAATTCTTTTTGGGTCATCCTGGTGGAAATTATAAAAATTGTAGAAATTTATGGATGTTCCTTAAAGGGGCTACTGAGCATGATGAAACTTGGGAGGAAACTGCTTTGAGGGAATTTAAGGAGGAAACAGGCCTTACAATGGATGAGTGTGATAGTGGCATGCTTATTCCGTTGGGTAGTGTTCAACAAAACCCACATAAAGTAACAGTTGCATTTGGCTTGCATTATCCAAACATTGATCCTGATGTATGCGTTTCAAATATAGCAGATGATGGTGTAACCCCTGAAATTGATAAGTATAAATGGATGACTTATGTTGAAGTCTGCAAATACACACATCACACACATCTATGGTTTTATGACCAATTAATTGATATGGACAAATATAGTAATATCAAATGATAAAAATTATTAAAGATAAAGATCCGATTTGGGATGTTGATGATTTTGAGGTAATATTATTAGGAACATCGACATATAATTTATTAAGTGGTGGGTTTCAATCAAAATTAAAATATAAATTACCGTTGATTGAAGAATACAACGATAAAACAAAATATGCCGATAAATCAAAACTTGGAACAAGGCTTACCGTCCCATGTGAACCAATAGTTTCTTTGATGTACATATGTAATTACCCACGCCCAAATGAAGAAAGTGTAGATTATGAAGCACTTAAAAGATGTCTACTTACAGCAAATGCTGAGTTTAAAGGAAAAAAGGCACTTACAACAATTGTTGGTTCTTCTATATTTGATGGGTGTGGTGATAAAGATAAATGTTTAAGTATCATAGAAGAATGTACTAATGATTTAGATTTAACAGTTTATGATTATGAACAAAAAAAGAGACAAGAAGAAATAAAAGAACAAAAAAAATATTTAAGGTCTCTTCAATATACTGATGTGAAAAAGTATGAGTTATTGAAGGGAATGTTTGATTCATATTTAAAAAAATTATATTTAAATGGCTAAAAAAAATCAGAAAAGAGAAGATTTTTCTGCACGTGTGAATGATGAAATTAAATATGCTGAGGCACGTGTTATTTATGTTGAACGTAACAGTTCAGATGGTGCTAATGATTTTAATAAGATTATGAAGGTTTCTGATGCAAAAAAGTTTGCTGATTCTGTTAATCTTGACCTTATTGAAATTAATGCCACTTCAAATCCGCCAATCCTTAAAATTGATGATTATAAGAGGTACGTGTGGGAAATGAAACAAACTTTAAAAAAGAAGACGGTTGTAGACACAAAGGAAATTCAATTGTCAGTAAACATTTCTAAACACGACATGGAGACAAAGGCTAAACATGCTTTGTCCTTCATTGAGAAGGGTAAGAAAGTAAGAATTGTACTTATTATGCGCGGAAGAGAACTTGGACGAAGAGATGAATCTTCTAAGTCATTTTATGAATTTTTGTCTTTGATGGGTGATAACATTGCATATGATTCAGCACCAAAGGATGAAGGTAATAAGTTGATTACAACCATTAGAAAGAAAAAGTAATTTTATGAAATTATCATATATCTAAAACTTTGTGCCTTAGATGTGTGATAATTTTCTTTTTAAAAACAAATTATTTTAAATTTGTGATTTGAAGTATTTTTTTAATGAAATAAAAGACGTATGAATAAAAAATCTGAGGACATAAATATTTATGGAGTTTATCTGAAAGATATTCGTAAATATGGAACTATTGATGATGCTAAAACCCGTGAATATTTGAAAACCTACCATAATGGTACTATTAAAGAGAAAAGTCTTGCAAAGGAACGTATTGTAGGTGCTCATCAGCGTTTTGTGTGTTCTATTGCTAATAAGTTTGCAAAAAATGATAATCTTATGGATCTTATTAGTGAGGGAAACATTGGGTTAATGTCAGCCATTGATAAATATGATATTAATAGTGAAGTTAAGTTCACTACTTATGCGATGTATTGGATACGTAAGACAATTATGAGATATATTACAATTGAAGAGCCAATGGTGACACCAAATAATGCAATTAAGTTGGCTACTTATCTTCCTAAATTTCGTGAAGAATTTTGGTTTAATAACCAACGTTATCCAACCGTTGAAGAAATACAAGAGGGATTAAAGAATAAATACAACCTGAATTTCACAAATAAAGAAGACCTTATTTCTTTTGAAGCAATGTCAATTGATGAAAAGTATGGGAAGGATGAAAATGGTCAAGAGTTTATGGAAAGTAACGCTTATACATCTAAGACTGCAACTTGTGATACTGACGAAATTGTAAGAAAAGAAGATGCAAAAATAACTGTGAGAAAAATTCTATCTAACCTTAGTGACCGTGAGGCATATATTATTAAATGTATCTATGGTATTGATGGCGTCTCTAAATCAATGAATGATGTTGCAAATGAAGTTGGTATTAGCTATGAACGCGTGAGGCAAATTGCTGTAAATGGTGTTAAACGACTTGGTTCTACATACAAGAATCTAATTGATACGTTTTAAATCTATTTTCAATTTGAAAATTATAACATTTAATATTATTTTTACATATATAAAAATAAATAATGATTATGAAATTAAAAGTTACATTAAATGAAGAACACATTAAGTTGATTAAGCACTTGTGGTTTCAAGATTTTAACACCAAGGTTGGTATTGATAAGTACGACATTTTTGGTAATAGCCGTTTGTGGGAAGATATGGCACGCATTCTTGGACTAATGGACCATATTAGAATGGAAACATTAGATGATTGGGATGGGGCTAAATTTGATCAAGAAGCAACAGATAAGATGCTTGAATTGGCAGAGTTCCTTGATGAAAATATTTTATCTATTGAGGAAATTCTTCATCAACACTGTGACGTTGGTTTAAAGGTCGGAACATATACCTGTATTGATAATGTGCGAATATGGAAATATGAAGAATAACAAAATGGCGGTACTTTTCAGTATCGCCATTTCTAATTAAAAATCGTTTATAATAAATTTAAAATCCTTTGCTTTTGAAACCTTTTTACAATAAGGACAAGCAATAACTTTACCGGTGTCAACCAAATCAGTTTGTTCACTATAGATTGGTTTATCAATTTTAGACCCAATTGGCTTGTAATATTCAATATCTACACCTTGAAAAGCAATTGGTTCATTACAACTTGGGCAAATGGCATAGAAATTTGCACCTTCATATACTTCAACAACTTCCATTATCCTTCAGATGCTAATTTATGTAATATATCATTTTGTATTTCAGTATCAGGTACCCACTCTCCACGAGCAATTTTTGAAATCTCTGAACGGCGCGCATCATCATTTCCACTAAGACCACTAATCTTTCTTGCAAGGCCTGATTTATTAATTGATGGGTCATTTAATGCTTGGCGAACTTGCATAGCTTTAGATTTAGTTTCTTCGTTGATTTTCTTTACAAGCATATCACGTACCATAGTTTCTACAAGCGCACGTGTTTTTTTATAACGTTTATTTTCATTTATTGTGCGAGTAAACTGCTCGTTAATCATTCTCTTTAATTTATTATCCATATTAATCATTTATTTTATTATAAATAGTTGGTTTTTTTTCATTATTGTAGTATATTAAAGATAAAAAGATATATGAATTCACCTATTAGATATTTTGGGGGAAAAAACGGTATGGCAAAAAAAATATTAAAATATTTCCCTAAAGAAGGTTCTTATAAGACATATATTGAACCATTCGGTGGTAGCTTTGGGGTTATTAACAGTTTATTAAAAATTTAAGAAAAATTAATAAATAATATTTGTTTTTATGATTAATTTTAA
>ERZ772909.782-NODE-782-length-18582-cov-3.214606_pt1 | contig 18582 bp, 18 predicted proteins | sample MGYA00511137_ERZ772909 | MGnify/ENA primary metagenome ERZ772909 (study PRJEB29015, sample SAMEA2738095) | human oral metagenome | biome: human oral; feature: human-associated habitat; material: saliva | place: China | collected 2270 ... | reverse complement strand
CTGTATTATACGGTGGATCTATATATATCATTTTTATCTTTCCATGATATGATTTTTGTAATAGTTTTAATACTTCTAAATTATCTCCTTCTATATAGATATTTTCTGTATTATCCCAATTCTTTGATTCTTCTTTAGCTGGTCTTAATGTTCCTGTACTTACTTCTTGTGCTATTTGTCTTGCTTTTGCTTTTCCATTCCAAGTTAAAGAGTATCTTTCCTTAGAATTCTCTAAATTCTGTACCCCCCCCCCACAACAAATTTGCCTTAGTAAATCAAAGTCTATTCTTCCTTCTATAAATATTTCTGGAAAAATTTCTTTTAACTTTTTAATATTTTCTTGAACTAAATTCATACTAGTTCCATCTAACTTTTCCATTTTCTACTCTCCCTTCATTATGCACTTTTTATATTATTCTTTTCTTAATATCTTATTTCTTTCTTCTATCTTTTTTAACAATTTAGTTTGAATTTCAGCTATTCTATTTAATTGAGTTTCCTTTTTTCTTATAACTTTTAATTCCTCTATTTCCTTATTTAGTTCTTCCAATAAATCCACATTTTCACTTTTAATACTATTCTCACAATTTAACTTTTTACTTAAATTTATAATTCTTACTTTTTCAGTAATATCTTCATAAAATGCCTTTAAATTTGTTGAGTTTAATTTTTTATACTCTAAATCTTCCAATATTTTATTTTCTATATCTATCCAATTGCTATTAAAAACTTCCTCTACAATTACTCTTTCTTTTTCTATTTTTTTATTACATGTAGATATTAAAATTTCAGTTTTAAATTCTAGTATGATAACAGTGCTCTTAGGAATAAGCTGATGAAATAATTTTGATATTATATTTTCTTTTCCTTTTTCCCTAAGAATAATTTTAATGAAATCAATTTCCTCAAATCTTTCTTTATCATTTATATAGTTTTGAACATTGGAATTAGAAAAATTTAATAGATACATAAATCTTATTTTTTCAACAGTATCTATGAAAACTCTTTTTAATTTCTCATTAGCTTCAGCATTTTTATATATCATTTCTTTAGGTATATTTTTATCAATTTTACATTCATTAGGCAGATTAAATATTTCCATAATTTCACCTACTTTATTACCAAGAATGATATAAGTTCAAAATCATCCATATTTTGTACTGACTTACTCAATGTAGTTTTATCAAAACTAAACAGACTTTCTATCCCTTTTTCCTCTTCTTTCCCCACTATATTTTCAACAGTCTTTTCTAAAAAATCTGTAAATTTTTTCATATTCTTAGCATTATTAGTCTCTTGATTGAATTCTTTTATTAGCTCTGTATAAAGCTCATTTTGTCCACTACATACCTTTTTATATATATCTAATATTTTCTTGCTTTGAATGAAATTTAATAAGATTTCACCATCATCTTTTATATAGACGAAGAAATAGGGATTTAAAGTATTATATTCACTTGGTTTTATATTTTGATTTATTTTTTTCAAGCAGAATATAACTCCTCTCACAGCTTCATCAATATTACTTTTAGCTATTGCATACATTCCTGTAGGAGCTTTTTCTAAAAGTTCCTTATGATTTTTCATATAGTTCACTAGATCCATTTTAAAATCATTAAACGATAAATCTGTTATAGAAATATTTCCATTAATATCTTCAATATCAGGAACTTGGTCTTGTAGCTGTTTAAGTTGTTTCTTTCTATATTCCAAATCATTCATAGTTGTCTTTTCTTCTATTATATTTTCTTCACCAGTGGCTGACATATCTAACATTACCATTCTTCCACTTACTCTTGATTCTAAATTTATATATTCATCTAGCTCCATATTTGGCCAAAAATTAACAAGTTGAATAACTTTATTTTGAGAACCTATTCTATCTATTCTTCCAAATCTTTGAATTATTCTAACTGGATTCCAATGAATATCGTAATTTATTAGATAATCACAATCTTGTAAATTTTGTCCTTCTGATATACAGTCAGTTGCTATTAGAATATCTATCTCTGGTTTATCTTTATCTCTTCTTTCTTTAGATCTAGGTGAGAAATTTGTTAATATATTATTAAACTCTGTTTTAACACCTTTTAAGTTAGTTTTAGGATTATCACTTCCAGTTACTAGTGCTGAGTACAAACCTAATTCATCTAAAATATACGTTGATATATTATTATACAAATATTTAGCTGTATCAGCAAAAGCTGTAAAGATAATGATTTTTTTATTTTCTTTATTCAATGGATTTTCTACTTTTTGTTTTATTAATTCTTGTAATTCTACTAACTTTTTATCTCTTTCAACTGTAATTTTATTTGCTTCCTTTAAAATTTTTTCAAGTATTACTTTATCAGCTTCTAACTCAGATTCCCATCTTATTTTATCTATATCTTTTAGATGTATCTTAACATTCTTACTTCCAATTAAAACTCCATCCAATCTATTGTCTTCTATATCTAATTCTTCAACATCAAGTTCTTCCACAAAGTCTTCAAAAGTATTTATTTTTTCTAAAGTTCCTTCTATATTTTTCAATATTTTTAAAACAGTTATAGCAAATGAATGTATAGAACTTTCCATTCTTTTTAAAATATTAATTCTCATTAAATGAACTAAACTTTCTTCTCTATCAGTCTGTTTGAATACTGTTTTTCCCATGTTAGTATCATATTTTTTGCTATACTGTTCAACTTTACTTGGTAATACATATTTCATAGGTGAATAGATTGCTAAATTTAAGCTTTTTATAAGTTTGTTTAATTCAGCAAGTTTGATAAAATCGTTTTTTGTGTCTACATCAGCCTTTACATTTATTGGCTTCAATCTTTCAGGAAATTTTCCAATACTAGTAGTATCATAATATTTTTGAATATGTTTTCTAGATCTAGCTATAGTTAACATATCTAAAAGTTTAAAATAATCTACTTCTAGCATTTCTAATAAGCTTTCAACACTCTTATCTTCTTCTTCTAAATCATTCCATTTATTGAAAGACATCTGTGCTTTCCTTAAAGTTTGCTCTATGCTTTTTATTCCATGTTCTGATAAAGCTCTATCATTTCCTTCAGTTGCAAAAGCAATTTGATTTTTTAAATCATTCATTCTATTGTTTACAGGCGTTGCTGAAAGCATTAGAACTCTTGTTTTTACTCCTTTTTTTATAATTTGATTAAGTAATCTTGAATATCTAGTTTCTTTATTTTCTTTACTATTATTATTATTTCTAAAATTATGTGACTCATCTATCACTATTAAATCATAGTTTTCCCAATATACTTCTTCTAAATTAATATCTCCACTATGTCCTGTATATCTTGAAAGGTCTGTATGATTTAATACATCATAATTTAATCTATCTTCTCCTAAAATATTATCTCTTCTATTTCCTCTATAAACTAACCAGTTCTCTCTTAATTTTTTAGGACATAACACCAATACTCTATTATTTCTTAATTCATAATATTTTATAATAGCAAGTGCTTCAAATGTTTTCCCAAGTCCAACAGAATCAGCAAGTATACATCCATTATATTTTTCTAATTTATCTATAGCTCCTAATACACCATCTTTTTGAAAATTATATAATTTATTCCAGACTACACTATCTTTAAAACCTGTTTTACTTTTAACTATTTCTTCTTCTGTTAAATCACTTAAATAATCCTTAAAAATATTGTATAGAGTAACAAAATATATAAATTCAGAGGTATTTTCTCTATATACTACTTCTAAACTTTCTAATAGTGCTTTTTTTACATCTTTTACTTTTTCATTATCACTCCATGCCTTATTAAATAGGTCTAACATTGTTTGTGTTGAAGCTGTATCTTTCATATAAGTATTCATTTCAGATTTATTAGATGAAACCACTCCCAAACCACTAGATGTAAAATCTGAACTACCAAAAATATATGAGTCTTCTCCATCATTCTGCTCCATTATATACATTTTTTGTGGTAGAGTATGTTCTTCATCATAGGCTCTAACTTCTACTTTTTTTCTTATCCATTCTGCACATTCTTTTGCTATTTCAGATTGTTTAAGCTCATTTTTTAATTTCATCTCATATCTATCACCAGCAAGCCCTCTTTCATAACTTCCACTTAGTTTAAATTCTCTATTTATATCTTTTTTATTTTCTACAAAAGTTGGCATAGAAAATAGTAATCTTAAACTGTCTATTTTATTTAACTCTTTTCTTAATTCTTGATAGGCAAAAATAGTGAAATATGCTGAAATAATTGACACTTTTGTTCCTGATTTTAGATCTTCTTTTAATTTATCTATTACTTTTCCTTGTGTTCTATTATCTAATATTCCATATTCCATATGCACTTCCCCCCCTATTTTATTTTATATCTCAATATACTATTATAATATATTTATTAGATTTTTCAAACAATAAAGTAAGTCAAATAAAAATCAGATAGACTACTGCAATAATCTATCTGCTAAAAACTTAACTACTAATTAGAAATTAATAGTTATATAGATGTTTTTACATAGCAACATTATAATAACTATTGCTATGACAATATAAAGATGTAATCTTTTCACTTTTTCACCTCCTTATCAAAGGTTAGAAAAAGAAAAAAGGAAGACAATTTATTATACCATTTTTATTTGACATCTTATATCAAAAATATTATAATATACTTACAATATAAGATGTAAATCTAAGGAATGACTAAAATAGCACTTACTGCAATAAGTGCTATTTTTATTCCATTTATTATTTTAAAATCTATCTAATATTATATTTAACTGTTCTACTATCTCAGAAACAGTATGATATTCTTCATCATACCAATCATATCTATAAAAATCTTGTTTATAGTGAATATAATAATATCTTGTAGAATCTGGCATTCTAAGTGATAATGTAGCTATTCTTTTTCCTTTCTTCAAGTTAATGATATAACTATCTTCCTTCTCTTCAATTACTTCTAACTTTATATTTTTTTCTTCAAATTTTTCTTTTTTACTTTGAAGTATTTTTAAAAGCTCTTTTTTTATTTCTAAATATTTTTCTTTTTCATCTATTACTATTTTTTCTTTTTTATCATCTTTAAATTCTATTGCTATAAAATTGTCAAAATAGCCCATTCCAGATATAAAAAGTTTATTTCTTTTTTTACTCCTATTAAAAATTTTACGAAAATATGGTACTCCTAATTCTGCCCTTAAGTCCTCTAATTCATTTAAAAAATTATCATATACTTCATCTGAATAATATTCAAATCTTTTTACATTTTTAAATTTTAAAACTTTTCTATGATAAAGTCTGTAGTCATATTTATTGTATTCTCCATCTCCTACTACCTTATAGAATGTTCTACAATATAGGTATAATATTGAATCTTTATATTCCATTCTTTCTACCAAGATACTTCTATAATCTACCATAATTCTATCATCTTCTTTCGTTAAAAATAATTTCTACTCTTACTCCTTCTTTAGATATAACCAAATTTTTAGTTCTTTCATTTTCTCTTGAAATAAAGTCATATTTAAAATAATTGTAGTAAGTCTTTGTTTTTTCTAAATATATTCCCTTATCTTCATCATCAATTTCAACAGTATAATAGATAGCACAATCCTCATCTATTAATTTTATTTTATTATCTTTTATGTATTCATATTTGAAATCATATTTTTCTAAAATTTCTTTTTCTTCTTCTGTTATATGAGAAAAAATAAGCTCTAATCTTTTCATAGGGGCATCAAAGTCAACTTCATTCTCATCTTCATCTTCTAAATAAACATCATATCTAACTTCCATATTTTTACCTCAACTTCAATTTTTAAGAATTTATAAAATAATCTAATGATTTTTCTAAATTTTTTAATATATCTGTAACAGTGCTATTTTCTTCATCAAGCCACCAATAAGGTTCATCATCATTTAACCATAATATATTGAAACAAGCATAATAATAAGGTGCAAAATGAGGTGTTGTTATTTCTAATCGTGCAACTCCCTTATCTCCTTCAAAATCTAAAATATAATAATTTTCTTCATCATTCATTATATCTGATATTATATCTATTTTTATATTATTTTCTTTAAGTTTTTCTTTTTTGTTTTCAATCATTTTTACAACTTCTTTTTTTATTTTCAAAAATTTTTCTTGCTCTTTTAACTCCATATTTTACCTCATCTTAAAAATAGTTTTGATTTTTTCACTAAATTCTTAACTCTTTCTTCATCTTTATCTAAAAATGTTATGAAATAGTAATAATCTGTTAAAGAAGTTATTAGGATTTTGAGATTTGAAAAATAAATTCTATAATTTTTTTGGAAACCAAAAACATCTCTAAAACTCATTTTAAAAATCATTTCTAAAATATCTTTATCTTTGTTTAAAAATTTCTTTTTATCTAAAGTCCTTCTTCTAAGTTTTTTGATAGAATTTTTATAGTGGAGTTTCTCTGAATTACTAAAAAAATCAAAACACCATTTTTCAAAGAACCTAAATTTATAAACTACATTCTTGTCCATTTTATATAATCTAAGTAAAAATTTTAAATATCTATTTTCATTTACTATATAAGGAATTTTTTCTCTTTTATTCATTTCAATAAAGGCTTTACAATAATATTGATTAGCTTGTTCTTCATTTAAGATATTTTCTAATACATCTAAAACATAAGTTTTCATTATTACTCCATTCTACTTTTTTCAAAAAACATCTTTACTCTTTTATCTCTATATTTTCTTAAAGTAAATATAATTGGAAAATTTACATCTTTATATTCTTTATTTTTAGCTATTTCTAATAATTCATTTAAAATATCTTTATTATAAATAGTTGATAAAGCCTTAGATAATGCTATTTTATATTCATCTGTTTTAGCTTTATAAAATTCTTTTATCAGTTTTTCAGAAGCTTCTTTATAATTTTTTACTGCTAAAAAATAAGCTAAGTGTGTTTTTATATTTTCATCTTCTATTTTTGAAAGATATTTTAATATAATTGGAACTATCTTTTTATCTTTTTCTGTTATTAACACTAGTTCATATATAGTGAAAAATTTATAACCTATCTTTTCTAAATCTTTTAAAAATTCTTTTTCCTCTTTAAATTCAATATTATTATAAGGGTCTTTTGCATATATTAATTTTCCAGTTTTCTCAGTAATATGAAATTTTTCATTTTGAATTTTTGAGATATCATCTATCTTTTTTAAAAATTCTTTTATTTCTAAGTAAAACTCATTGGCATCAATATAACTTACTCCCTTTGTTGAAATAAATTTGATATTTTCATTTTCATATTTTCTTTGTTGATATGTAATATCCCAAGTAGTATCCCAAGAAATTTCTATTGTATCTCCTATCCTTCTAAAAATAATATCTGGTATACACAAGAATGGTCCATATAGAAGCCAACGATGTGCTCTTTGCCAATCATAAAAAGGCTCAGATATATTAATTATTTGCTCTATTTCTTCGTCACTTTCATCATCTTCATAATCATCTTTTAACCAATAAAAATATTTCTCTTTAATATTGTCTATGGTTTCAAAAATTGTTTTTCCTTCTACATCTTCATAAGGTAAAACTTCTTCTTTTATAATATTTTCTAAATGGTCATCAAAAAAATTATAAATATGAAAGATATATCCTACATCTATTCTTAATTTGTTATCTTCATAAAATTGACTTATATTAACTCCATCTACCCAAATTTCTAATATATAATTTAAATATGAGCTTTTTGGATAATAAATAGGTTTTAATTCAAAATTCTTCATTAATTCCCCTTATTTCTTTTTATCATTATCTTTTTCATAAACCTTTCCTTCAACGAAAAATATTTCTCTTTTTATAGTCCCTTCTTCATTGTAAACATAAGTCCATCCATCTGGTTCTCCATTTTTTGAAGTCCCTCTACTTCAAGTTTCCCACTTTTATAATAATCTCTCAATCTCGATAATAAGGATATCTCTTTTTTACAATTTTATAAATTGCCTGATGAAACTTATCTTTTGCATTACCTATTTCATCATTAGCTTTATGAGTTTTTTCCATATCATTGACATCATAGAAATAATAATTAGTAAGCATACCTGCATAACTATGAAAATATTTGCTATTGTGACAATCTATTGCCTTTAAGTCTTGTTCATTACATTCTTTTTCTTCTAAAACTAAATACACTCCCTTTAAAAATCTTTTCAAATTATTTATTACTTCATCTTCCTCAACTTGTTGATATTTTTCAAGAACTTTTATCAATTCTTCAGAGGATTTTTTTAGTTCAAGAAATTCTTCTTTTACATAATAATTTGTTTCTACTTTTATTATACTTTCTACCATAATTTAAACTCCTAGTCTATAATTTTTTATTGCTAGTAACTGAATTTCATCAAAGTATATTTCAGAATCTTTGTAAAAATTCCCATATTTATCGATTTTTTTTATCTTTATTTTATTATTCTCTAAGTTAGTAATAACCCCAACCTTTGTTTCAAAAAAATCTGCATTATCTATAGAAACAAGAAATTTATTTTCTAAACATTTTCTTAAAGTTTCTATAATTTCTAAATCTTTTTCAAAATCAATTAACTCATAGAATTTTTCTTTTTTGGTATCTAATTTAACTTCTATTTCAGAAATATTTTCTATCATATTTTTAGGAATAATATTTATTTTACCTATATCATAAAATTCTTCCTTTTCTGAAAAAATTAGATAATCTTCATTATAGGATAAATCATAAGCTATATATTCATCATCATTTTTTGTAGTGATAACTTTGAAATTTTTGTATTCTTCTCTTTCAATATAATTAGATATTTTTATTCTTTTTAAATAATCTTTTGTTATAATTTCTTCTGATGTGATATTCTCATTATCATTCAATATTTGAAAGCTAAAATAGTCCTCGCCTTTTTCAATTAAATAAACTTCTTCAACACTTCCATCAGCTAATTCAACAGAAACTTTTATCCTATTTTTTATTAATTCTTGAAATATGTCTTTATTTTCTCTATTAAATCTAACAATTTTCTTTTGATTTTTTTCAAGACTTCTCATATAATCTGATTTCAATATTATTCTTTTTATTGAATCAATCAGAAAAACTTTTATTCCATCTTCTTTAAAATTCACATCATAAGAAAGTAAATATATGTATTTTGAATCTATTTTTGAAATTTTTCCAACTGTAAAACAGGAATCTTCAAAATGATATATTCCTATTATTTGTCCCAATTTTATATTTTTTAATATTTCTTTCATTTCATTCACCTTCTTATTTTTATTTATATCATTGTATTATTTGAAATATAATAAGTCAAATAAAAAAAACAGATAGACTAATCTAATAATCTATCTGTTTCAAACTTATTTTATTTTACATATTTTTTAAATTCTCCATAGCCTTCTTCATCCATTTTATCATAAGGAATGAATCTCAATGAAGCTCCATTGATACAGTATCTAAGTCCACCTTCAGCTCTTGGACCATCTTCGAAAACATGTCCTAAATGTGCTTTTCCAGCTCTACTTCTTACTTCAACTCTACTCATACCATGAGAATTATCTTGTTTGTAATTTACTACTTCTGTTGCAATAGGTTTAGTGAAACTTGGCCAACCACAACCTGCATCATATTTATCCTTTGAACTAAATAATGGCTCTCCTGTTGTTATATCCACATAGATACCATCTTCTTGATTCTTATCATATTCATGAGTAAAAGCTCTTTCTGTTGCTGCATTTTGTGTAACTTGATATTCTAAGTCAGTCAATTTCTCTTTTAAAACTTCATCACTTGGCTTTTGATACTTTTTTTCATCTATTATTGCTTCATTTGCCTTGTTTAAATTAATATGACAATAGCCATTAGGATTTTTCTTTAAGTAATCTTGATGTTCCTCTTCGGCCTTATCGAATCTTTTTAACTTTTCAACTTCAATTACAATAGGTCTAGAATATTTCTTTTGTTCTTCTTTTATAGCATTTATAGCGATTTGTTTATCTTCATCATTTTGATAATAGATACCTGTTCTGTATTGAATTCCTCTATCGTTTCCTTGCTTATTTACAGAAGTTGGATCAATTATTCTAAAATAATATTTTAATAGAGTATCTAAAGATACTTTTGAAGAATCATAAGTTATATGTACTGTCTCAGCATGTCCTGAGTTATTGCAAACATTTTCATAAGTTGGGTTGTCAAAAGAACCATTTGCATAACCAGAAACTGAGTCTATAACTCCATCTATTCTAGCGAAATATTCTTCCACTCCCCAGAAGCAACCACCAGCTAAATATATTTCTTTTATATTTTCTTTATTAACATTATTTACAGTAGTATTTTTACTTTCTTCCATAACTTCATTTTCTCCTTTCCCTTCATAATAGTCCTTGATTTGTCCATTACTTATATGACCAACAATTACATTATCTATTTTTAAATCTTTATATATAATTGCTGATGTTGGTAAAGCTCTTATTTTAAATATTTGTAATAGCTTTCCATCTGTGTCATATAGTACTTTTATGTTTTTGTAACCTAAACTATCATACCATTCTTTAAATTTAGCAGGATTTTTTTCTCCATTTATTCCTGGAAAAACAACAGTTATTACTTCAAAATTATTATTATTTTCACCTGCTAATCTGTCTAATTCTTCTAGACCTGCTAAACAAGTTGGACACCATGAAGCCCAAAATTTAATATAGATATTTTTTTCTCTTGAAAATGTATAGTCATTTCCATTCATATCTACTAATTGTATACTCTCTAACAAGTCTTTCTCAGCCTCCGTTTCCTTACTTACATTATGACTAAGCATTTTAGCAAAAACAAATGTTCCAATTAAAAATATAAAAATTAAAGGTAAAATAAATTTTTTCATTTTAACTTCCTTTCAACATTCACTTAAACAGTTAAAAATATATTAAGTTTGTCAAAAATTAAAAGAATTCCCATTACTATAATTAAGAACCCACCTATTTTTTTAATAAGAGGTAAATGTTTTTTGATAAAAGACATTTTCTTAAATAATGTTTTTGAAGCTAATGAGAATATTACAAATGGTGTTGCCATTCCCAATAGATATAGAACCATTAACATTACACTATTTCCTGTATCTCCTGATGAACCTGCTAAGATTAATATCGAAGCTAATATTGGTCCAACACAAGGAGTCCAACCAAGACTAAAAGTTAAACCTAAAAGGAAAGTTGAGAATAAGCTTTGTTCTTCTCCCTCATAATTCATAACTTTAGTTTTTTCCAAAAATTTTAATTTTAAAATATCCATTTGGAAAAGTCCTAAAATTACAACTAAAATTCCTCCAATAACTCTTACCTTACTATTAAGAAATAATTCTCCAATGAACCCTGCTCCAAAACCTAAGACTATATAGGTAACTGAAAGTCCTAAAACAAAAGCTAGAGTCTTACTTACTGATTTTTTCTCGCCATTACTTAGAATTGAAATATATACTGGAATAATTGGAAATATACATGGTGAAAAAAAAGAAGCAACCCCTGCTAAATATGCTGTGCTATATGCAACTTCTTGTGTAAACATAAATTCCCCTTTCTAAAATTTTAATTAATATTTTTCTACATTCTTATTATATACCTTTTTTATTTAAAAGTATACTAGAAAAGTTTAGTTAATATAAATAATTTATTTACAAATTCTTTTACAATATAAAAACTGCTGATTTTAATCAATATCAGCAGTTTTTTCAGTTATTTTCTTTTTAAAACCAATATCTTTTCTTTTTCTTCTTTTGTAACTCTTAGAGATTCCCTAATTTTTTGAATAGCCTTATTGACTGTCCAAGCATCTAGTTTAGTCTTTTCTAAGAATTTATAAGTTTCTTCTCTATATTTTACATAGCAAACCGATAATAACCATGCCTTAGCCATATTTACATAATATTCTTCTGATTTTATTCCTTCACAAATTTTAAAAATATCTTTTAAATATTTATCTTCTACATAATAAGCAAGTAACATCACAAAAATAAATCTTTGCTCCCATGGATTTGTTGCAAATAACTTAGAATTTAGATATTTATAGAAATCTTCTTTATTCTTATTGATAAACTTAAAGCTTGAGTCAACTATATCACAAACTGCCCAATTATCAATAATACTTATAAAAAAATCTATTCTTCTTAATCTATCTTGATACTCCATCTTTGAATAGCCAATTAAAAAGCCATACAAAACCTTTTCTTCATAGTACTTAATCTTCTTTTTAGAAAATAATTTTTCAAAGAAATTTAAGTAGTTTTCAGAAGAAGTTTTAGCAATTTTCTTGGCTATATCTCTTAAAATTGGAGTTCTTATTCCAATTATCTCACAATCTACAGGCACAATTATTTTAGTATTGAAATCTCTATATTCAAGATCTCTTATTGAAAAAAGATAGTCTAAAAATTCTTTATATTCTTTTTCAGTTTTAAATTTTAAACTTTCAATCTCCATTTCTAACTCCTATTATTTCTTAAAACCTAAATATTCAGAAAAAGCCAACATATAGAATGCCATTGCTATTGCTTCATCATTAGACAATTTAGGATATAACTTAGATTTTTCTTCTATTTCTTCACAGACATTATCGTCAGGAAATGAAAATGCTTTAGTATCTTGTATAACTTCTTTTATAACTTCTGGTAATAACATACAAATTTTATAGAATGCATCTTCTTCTCCAGTTACCAAAGACCAAAACTGATCCATACTAACTCTTCTTATTAATTTGTGACTAACTTTTTGTTTGTCTACAGTTGTTTCCCATTTTATATTTTGTGAATGTTGGGCAATAGCTTCAACTAAAAAACAAGCACAATCATCATCATTTAGTAACTGATTTTGCATTTTTATAAATGTTTTAGAAGCTGAAGATGAATTCATAGTATTATGTTTATTTTTCATTTCAACATAAATTTTATGAACTGTAGTTCCTTCAGGAAGTGTTATACCATCTTTATTTTCATAAATTACATCCCAACCACCATCTTCACCATTTTCAGGAACTTTACAATTATCTATATATTGAAATATTCTTTGATGAAAATAGCCTATATCATTATTATTTGATTTATCTCTCTGTCTAAAAATTTCACTATTTATAATTTCATTCCATGAAGATGAGTACACTGTTTTATCAAATATTAACTTTATTGGATCTATAATATTTTTATTAAATTTTTTTAAATCATAAGATTCTAATTTTTCTCCATATTTTTCGATAGTATCTTGAATATGTTTGTAAAAATTTTCTTTACTTATAAATTTTAATTTCCACATTTTATAACATCTCCAATGCTTTTCTAATTTCTAATGCAACTTCATATGCCAAATTAACTGGAACAGCATTTCCAACTTGTCTATACTGATCTGTAACACTACCTGAAAATTCCCATTCATCTGGAAAACTTTGACATCTGGCATTTTCTCTTATAGTAAATGGTCTAGCTTCAGTAGGATGACATCTATCTGTTTGTTTTTGGCTAGGAGAAGTTAAAACAGTCAAAGAAGGCTCATCTAAACTTAATCTTCTTAATATTCCTGTTCTCCCACCTTCCATATCCCAACAAGATTTCATATATTCTTTTGCTATTTCTTTTGGGATATCTTTCCAGTATCCACCAGGTGGAACTATTTCAAATATTTTTTTCTTATGTTCAGAATAAGCTATCCCTTTACTTTCAGGACAATCTAGTAAAATATCTCTTAAAACAGGCTTATATTTATGTGGAGTAGGAAATAAAAAATTAAGTTTATTAATCAAGTCATTTCTTATCCCTACAATTATTAATCTCTCTCTTTTCTGAGCGACTCCATAATCCCAAGCATTTAAAACTTTTTCATATATTGTATAACCTTCTTCTTTGAAAACATTTACAATTGTTTCATGAGTTTTTCCCTTATCATGTGAAAGCAAACCTTTTACATTTTCAAAAAGAAACATCTTAGGTTGTAATTGTTTTAAGAACAAAGCATAATGATAAAATAATGTTCCTCTTGTATCTTCTAAACCTAATCTTTTCCCAGCATATGAAAAAGCTTGACATGGTGCTCCTCCACTTAAAAGATCTAACTCTCCTTTCTTAATTGAGAAAAAATCTTCTAAATTTTTTGAAGAAATATTAGCTATATTCTCATTTATTACATTCCAATTGGGTCTGTTTAATTTCAATGTATTGCAAGCATTTTTATCTATCTCAATAAGTCCTATAGTATTGAAACCTGCTTTTTCAACTCCAAGAGCTAAGCCTCCTGCCCCAGCAAATAGCTCAATTGCTTTCAATTCTACTTTTGAATTTACTTTCTTTTTATCAACTTTTAAATTTTTCTCATTATTATTCCAAAGAGTAAGGTTTTCAGTATTCATTTATACATATCCTTTCTAACTTTAAAATTTTACCATACATTAGAAGCATGGCTTGTAAATCCAGAAGATGTTGAGAAGTATTTAGCATCTATAGGCATACCATCATAAGTCATAATTTCCCCAGCAGTTTCTTTTATAGCACGAGTTGCATCTTCATTTTCTATTTGGTTATTATATACTTGGCTTTCAACAGTATCTTTTATATGGAAACCATCTTTAGCATACTTACCTTTTAATATATCACTAACCGCATAAGTTCTTGCTGCAACAGCTTGTACTTTCAATGCTTCAACACCAAAGCTTCTTGGCATTTCACTTGCAACAACTTGTAATAAATATTTTTCAATATCTATCGTGTTTATTACTCTTAAACTAGAACCTCTTGGAATTATAGTTAGAATTCCTCTATATTTTGGAGAAGTAGTATGAGCTTTTCTAACAGGACTAATTGTTAAATATTCTCCCTTAGCATAGAAATTTAAAGGATTTCTAGTCTTATACTCTTTTCCGTTTTCAAGAGTTATAGTCACTGCTCCTGAAGAATTTCTTACATCAACTCTTTCATTTGCTCCAACTGTTATATCAAAGTCTTCATTATATATTTGAACTTTATTTTCTGATGAGAAAATATTAAGCCTTCCATGTTCTAAACTTCCATTAGTTGTGATACCAACTTTGATTTCCTTATTATTTCCTAATACCGATTCAACAGTTGAAAGTTTTACATTAGTATAGTATCTTTTTAAAATATTTTTGTAACTTTCTCCATTCTTAGCTAAAGTTCCAGCTGCGAATTGAGACATTCCAACTCCATGTCCATATCCTCCACCATATATGTGGATATATTCTCCATCTTCTTCTAAAGCTAAATATGCTGAAGGTAGTGAGCTTACACTAGGTATAACTGGTTTAGAAGCATAAGAATCTTCATCTCCTTTTGAACCATAAAGTGCATTGTTAGTTGCTAAAAGTTTTCTTACATTAAATTCTTTTGCTACTAAGTATTTTCCATTGCTAGTTATGATAAGCATATGAGTTATTATTCCAGATTCTCCTCTTGCTGCAACTATTATATCTTTAACATCTCCAACACTTCTTATAGGTGCTTGTTGCCATTCACCATTTACAAGAGTTAAAACATTTCTAGGATTTGTTTTATAGATAGAAACTATTCTACTTTCTACTTTATTGTATAGATCTGATTTTTTAATACTTGTTTTCCATCTCCAATAAGGTGAGTTATCTCCGTGTCCTCTTGAAGATAAATTTTTAAAGTATTTTAGAGCTTTATTTTCATCATATTCTCCAAATACTGAGAAGCTTTCTTTATGGTTATCATTTACAGGAACTAAGTAAGGTATAGCTGCTCCAAAAGTATTATATGGTAAAGGTAATCCCATTTTTTTAAATACTGTATTTTCTAGAGTTATTTTTTCTCTATTTCCTCTTTCAATATTAGTATTGTCAGTATTTGTTTCAATTACAGTACTTCCTTTATAGTCTTCATTAGGTTTAACTGGTTTAACCTTTTTCCCTGAATTATTTGAACAGGCTAATAGCATAAATGCTGATACAATTATTAAAGATATTTTTTTATTCATGTCCTTTGTGAGATATTTATACCTCAACTCCTCCTTATATTCTTATATTATTTTTCTTAACAAAATTAATTACTTGCTCTAAGTTCTCTTGAGTATCTACCCCAATTAAACTATGAGTTGTTTCTAAAACTTTTATTTTATAACCATTTTCTAAAACTCTAAGTTGTTCTAAAGATTCAGCTACTTCTAAAGCTGTTGCTGGCATCTTTGAATATTCTATAACGAAATCTCTTTTATATCCATAGATTCCTATATGTTTAAAATATGATATATCATCAGCCTTTCTTGGATAAGGAATTACAGATCTTGAAAAATATATTGCATAATCATTTTTATCACAAATTACTTTTACATTATTTGGATTTTCTATTTCTTCTTTTTCAGTTAATTTATGTTTTAATGTAGCCATTTTTAATTCTTTATTTTCTTTAAATGTTTCTATTAAACTATTTATCATTTCATATTCTATTAATGGTTCATCACCTTGAATATTTATGATAACATCATAGTCCTTTATTTTTTCACAAACTTCTGCTATTCTTGATGTTCCGTTAGTGTGTTCTGTACTTGTCATTATTGCTTGCCCACCAAAATTTAAGACTTCATTGTATATTCTTTCATCATCTGTTGCTACGATTAATGAGTCAAGATTTGATTTTTTTGCTCTCTTGTATACCCACTCTATCATAGTGTGACCTTCTATTAATTTTAAAGGTTTTCCTTCAAGTCTAGTTGAAGAATATCTTGCTGGTATTATTCCTAAAAATTTCATTTTTCACCTCAATTTTATTTTACATAGTTTGTAAAATTTTGTATAATTGATATATTATTATAACAAAATTAAAGGAGTCTATCAATAATGGAAATTTATTTTGTACGACATGGTCAAACGATTTGGAATACTCAAAAAAGATTTCAAGGTCTTTCTGATTCTCCATTAACAGATCTTGGTATTGAACAAGCAAAGTTATTAGGAAAAAAATTAAAAGATGTTAAATTTGATAAATTTTATTCATCAGCTTTAAAAAGAGCGAATGATACTGCTAATTATATAAAGGGAGATAGAAAACAAGAAGTCGAAATTTTTAATGACTTCCATGAAATTTCGATGGGAGATATGGAAGGAAAGCTTCACGAAGAATTTAAACAACTTTATCCTGAACAATTAAAAAATTTTTTCTTCGATCAAATAAGTTATGATCCAACAGCTTTTCATGGAGAAAGTTTTTTAGAAGTTAGAGAAAGAGTAAAAAAAGGTTTAGAAAAATTTTTAGAATTAAATAAAAATTATGAAAGAGTTTTAGTTGTTAGTCACGGAGCAACTCTTAAAGTTTTATTGCATTATATTTCTGGAAAAGATGTTTCAACTTTAAGTCAAGAGGAAATTCCAAAAAATACTAGCTACTCAATTGTAAAATATGAAAATGGAAAATTAGAAATTACTGATTTTTCAAATTTATCACACTTGGAGGAAAAATGAATATAGTATTATATCAACCTGAAATTCCATACAATACTGGAAATATTGGAAGAAGTTGTGTACTTACAAATACAAAATTGCATTTGATAAAGCCATTAGGATTTTCTCTTGATGAGAAACAAATAAAAAGGTCTGGTTTAGATTATTGGAAATTAATAGACTTAAGAGTTTGGGAAAGTTTTGAAGAATTTCTTGAAGCTAACCAAGGGGCTAGACTTTTTTATGCTACAACAAAAACTAAACAAAAATATTCTGATGTAAAGTTTGAAAAAAATGATTTTATTATGTTTGGTCCTGAATCAAGAGGGATACCAGAAGATATTTTAAAGAAAAATCCAGAAAGATGTATAACAATTCCTATGATACCTATGGGTAGATCTTTAAATCTTTCAAACTCAGCTGCCATTATTTTATATGAAGCATTAAGACAAACAGATTTTGATTTTGAATTATAAAAGGAGACGAAACTAGTGATCAGTTTTAAAAATGACTATAGTGAAGGAGCATGTCAAGAAATTTTGGATGTCCTTGTTAAAACAAATTTTGAACAAACTTTAGGTTACGGAGAAGATAAGTACTGTCAAAAAGCTAAAGATTTAATTAGAGAGCAATTAAATAATACTGATGTTGATATTTATTTTTTAGTGGGAGGAACTCAAACTAATACAACAGTTATTTCTCATTGCTTGAGACCTTATGAAGCAGTTATTGCTTGTAAAACTGGACATATATCTATACATGAAACTGGAGCTATCGAAGCAACAGGACATAAAGTTATTCATGTTGATGGAGTAAATGGAAAATTAACGACTGATTTAATTTTAAAAGAATTAAAAAACCATGAAGATCATCATATGGTTAAGCCTAAAATGGTTTATATTTCAAATACGACAGAAGTCGGAACTGTTTACACTAAAAAAGAATTGGAAGAAATTTCTAAAATTTGTAAAGAAAATGATTTATATTTGTTTTTAGATGGGGCAAGACTTGCATCAGCTCTTGCAAGTGAAGCCTGTGATATAAATTTAGAAGATTATACAAAATATTGTGATGTTTTCTATATCGGTGGAACAAAAAATGGTTTACTTTTTGGAGAAGCTGTTATCATTATAAATAATGAAATAAA
>ERZ772909.780-NODE-780-length-18637-cov-3.699225_pt1 | contig 18637 bp, 7 predicted proteins | sample MGYA00511137_ERZ772909 | MGnify/ENA primary metagenome ERZ772909 (study PRJEB29015, sample SAMEA2738095) | human oral metagenome | biome: human oral; feature: human-associated habitat; material: saliva | place: China | collected 2270 ... | reverse complement strand
ATGCAGGATGGAACTTACAAAATAATGGAACAGCAAAAGATTTTGTAAAACCTTATGATACAGTAAACTTTGTAGATGGATTAAATACAAAAGCAATAGTAACAACAGATGCAGACGGAAAAGTAAGTAATGTACAAATAGATGTAAAAGACTTACCGATAGCATATACAAATGAAGCTGGAGATAAAGTAGTAAAAGCAGCAGATGGAAAATACTATAAAGAAAGCGATTTAGCAGGAAAAGTATATGATCCAACAGCTAACACATTTAAAAATGCAGATGGAACAGCATTAGCGACACAACCAACAGAAGTTGCAAAAGATAAGGTAAAAACTAATTTAGTAAATCCAAATGCAGCAGAAAATAAAGCAGGAGATCCAAGTACATTAGGAAACGTTAAGAGTGGATTAGATACTATAAAAGATGCAAATGGAGGAACTACACCTAGCGCAACAGATAAAACAGCAGGATTAGTAAACTTAACTAATGATAAAGTGTCTGATAATAATGTAGCAACAGTTGGAGACTTAAGAAATATGGGATGGGTTGTAAGCTCAGATAAGACAACAAATGGAACAGGAGAATATTCAGAGCAAGTAAAAAATGCAAATGAAGTAAGATTTGTTGGAAAAGGAACAGCTACTGTAAGTGGAAAAACAGTTGATGGAGTAAGAACAATAACGGTAGATGTAAATGATCAAGTATCAACAAATAATTCAGTTACACCAGTTGTATACACTAAAGCAGATGGTACACAAGTATATCCAATAAAACAAGCAGATGGAACAACTAAGTTCTTTGAAAAACCTGATGGAACAGGAGCAGAAATACCAAAAACAGATGTAATAACATCAGTAAATGGTCCAGATGGAACTAAGAATCCAACTACATTAAAAAATATAGCAGGAAACTTAGAAGGAGCTAAAAAAGATACAAATTCACCGATAAATAAAGCAGATGCACCTAATAATGTAGATGCTATTAAAAACAATGCAGCAACAGTAGGAGATGTATTAAATGCTGGATGGAATTTACAAGCTAATAGAGTTGATGTAGATTTTGTAAAACCATATGATACAGTAAACTTTGTAGATGGAATTGGTACTACAGTGGAAGCAACAACAGATAATAAAGTTTCACATATTAAATTCCATACAGTTGCACGTTATTCAGATGAAAATGGTACACCGATTAAAAAAGATAGTACAGACGGTAAATATTACCCTATAAATCCAGATGGAACATTAAATAAAACTGTACCTGGAATTGATAATCCACAAATTAATTTAGTAAATGGAAATCCAGGGAAAAATCCAGATGGAACACCAAAAGAAGGTACAAAAGTACCAACTATTCTTTCAAACTTAGCGAATGGATCAAATCCAACTTATACAGATGGAAAAGGAAATACTTTAGTAAAAGTAGGAAATGATTATTATAAAGAAGATCAATTAAATGATAATGGTAAACCAAAAGATGGAGCAACACCATCTACTGACACTCCATTGAAGATGGGAACTGATGGTAAATGGTATCCAGCAGATAGTGTACCTGTAAATGGTAAATATTATCCAGCAGATACAGTTGTAATAAATGGTAAACCTTATGAACCAGGAACAGTAAATGTAAATGGTAAACCATATCCAGCAGGTACAGTAGTAATAGATGGGAAACCGTATGAAGCTGGAACTATAAAAGATAAAGATACAGGAAAAATTACAAAAGATGGAAATGATGCAACACCATTAACAACTTTAAAAGATCCTATAACAACAACAATTAAAGGTAATACAATAAATAATCCAGGTAAAGCAGGATTATCAGATTTATCTAAATCTAAAGCGACTAATGCAGCAACAATTGGTGACTTAAATAATATGGGATGGGTAGTAAGTTCTGATAAGACTACAGGTGATTTAGGAACAAAATATAATGACCAAGTAAGAAATGCAAATGAAGTTAAATTTATTGGAACAGGAACAGCTATTGTAAGTGGTAAAACTGATGATAAAGGTGTAAGAACAATAACAGTAGATGTAAATGCACAAAAAACTGTAGAAAGTGCTCAAATTCCAGTAGTTTATACTGATAATGGTGGAAATAAATTGACAAAAATAGGAGATAAATTCTACAATGTTAATAATGTTCCAGAAGGAGTTGTATCACATAATGGTAACTTATATCCAGCTGGTTCAGTTGTAAGTAAAGATGGAAATGTATATCCACAAGGAACAACATTAAATGAAAATGGAGCTCCAACAGTGGCTGGTACAAAACCAGTAGAAGCAATAACACCAGTAAATAATTCAGATGTAAAAGCATCAATGAATAGTGGAGATAATACTACAAGTCCAACAACATTATCAAATGTAAAAGGAAATTTACCACAAGTAAAAGACGGAGATAAAAAAGCATATGATGTAAATGGAAATCCAATTGCAAATAAAAATAATACAGCAGCTCCTATTACAGCAGAAGAAGCGGCAGATATTGTTAAGAAAGCAGGAAACAATGCAGCGACAGTAGGAGATGTATTAAATGCTGGATGGAACTTACAAGGAAATGGAAAAGCAGTAGACTTTGTAAAACCATACGATACAGTAAACTTTGTAGATGGAATAGGTACAACAGTGGAAGCTAAAGTTGATGAAAAAGGAACAACATCAACAATTAAAATAAATACAGTAATGCAGTATACAGATAAAGAAGGAAATCCTGTTAAGAAAGCAGAAAATGGTAAATATTATAAAGAAAGTGATTTAGTAGGAAAAGTATACGATAAAGCAACTAATACATTTAAAAATGAAAATGGAACACCATTAGCAGAGCAACCAAAAGCAGTTAAAAATCCACAAGTAAATATTGTAAATGCAGAGCCAGATACAGCAAATAATAAAACTGCAACTACAACACCTTCACAATTAGGAAATGTAGCAAATGGAGCAGGAGTATATAACGATAAGGTTGATGATAAAGGAAATCCATTAACAGAAGTAGATGGTAAATATTATAAAGCTGACCAATTTGAAAATGGTAAGTTAAAAGAAAATGCAGCAGAAACAACACCTAATGCAGCAAATAGTAATAAATTTAAAGGATTATCTAATTTAACAAATGCACCAGATTCAAATGTAGCTACAGTTGGAGATATTAAAAATCTAGGATGGGTAGTATCAAGTGATAAAACTACTGGAGATTTAGGAAAAGATTATAATGACCAAGTAAGAAATGCTAATGAAGTTAAATTTGTTGGTAAGAATGGAATACAAGTAAGTGGTAAAACTGATGATAAAGGTGTAAGAACATTAACATTTGAAATGGAAGCTGGAGAAGTAACTCCAACAGAAATTGTAAAAACTGACGATAATACTAAACTTGTTAAAGTTGGAGATAAAGCATATAAACCAGAAGATATAGCACCAAATGGACAACCAAAAGACGGTGTAACACCAGTTGGAACTGTAGCAAAAGATGGAAATGTTTATGCAACAGATTCAGTAATTGATTCTAATGGAAATGTATACCCAGCAGGAACGACACTTACAGACGGAGTAGCACCAGCAGGAACAGCGAAAGCAACACCGATAGCAACTAACAAACCAAATAATGGATCTAAGTTTGTAACAGGAAACCAAGTAGCAGATGCTATTGAAAAATCAGGATTTGTTGTAGGAAAAAATAATAAAGCATTATCAGCAGCTGATTTCAAAAATAAAGATGAAAGAGTAAATCCTAATGATGAATTAAGATTTGCAGATGGAGATAATACTAATGTAAAACTTGCAACAAAAGAAGTATTAGATGCATCTGGAAAAGTTAAAACAGTAACAACAGTAAAAGTTGATGTTGTAGACTTACCTGTAAAATATACAGATGCAGATGGGAACATCGTTAAAAAAGGTGAAGATGGAAAATATTACAATCCTAAAGATTTAGAAGGAAAAGTGTATGATCCAGCAACTAAGACATATAAAAATGCAGACGGAACACCTTTAGATAAACAACCTAAAGCAAAAGATAATGACAAAATAGTATCTAGTCTAGTAAATCCAAATGCAGGAGAAAATAAAGCAGGAGATCCAACACAATTAGGAAATGTTGCAAATGGAGCTAAGACATTTGCTAAAGTAGAAGGGAAACAAATAGCAAATGATGGTAAATGGTATAATGAGGGAGATGTACTTCCTAATGGTAAGCCAAAAGAAAATGCTACACCAGTGGCTAACCCATTGGCTCCGAAAAATGCTAATGGCGATGTTCTTGCTAAAGGTAACGATGGTAAATGGTACAAAGAATCTGATTTAACAGATGGTAAACCAAATGCAGGCGCACCAGAACAAACGTTAGCACCAAAAGCAGACAACGCTGATAAAGCAGGTCTTGTAGACTTCAATAACTCTAAGCCTACAAATGCAGCAACAGTAGGAGATTTACAAAATATGGGTTGGGTTGTAGGAACACCTGATAATAGCTATAATGATCAAGTAAGAAATGCTAACAAAGTAGACTTTAAAGGTGGAAATGGTATTGTAGTAACTGGAAAAACTACTGCTGATGGAACTCGTGAAATTACAATAGGCATCAAAGAAGGAACTGTAACAAATCAAGCCACTGTTAATAAAGCTGATGGAACAAAAGTAGATGTAGTTGTAATGGACGGTAAATATTATGAAAGTGATAATATTACTGGGAAACCTAAATATGACACAGCTGGAAATAAAGTTGAAGTTACACTTGGAAATGGAGATAAAGTTGAAAATAAAGGATCTGGATTTGTGACAGGAAATACAGTGGCAACAGCAATAGGTGAATCTGGATGGAATGTTGGAAAAGCAGCTAAAGATATTATAGCTATTGGAGATTATAAATCAGATTCTACGAAAATGACTGATGAAAAAGTAAATCCTAATGATAATGTTAAATTTGTTGATGGAGATAATACAACAGTTTCAATGGCAACTAAATTAATGACAAACGCAGATGGAACGAAAGTGACAACAACATATATTAAAACAGATATAAATAAAGATATCCATATTGATAGTGTTACAGTTGGAGGAAAAAATACAGATGGTACACCAGGGAAAGATGGAGCATTAACTGTTAAAGATAAAAACGGTAATGATAGAGTAAAAGTAAATCCAAATGGAATTACTATTACTCCAAATAAAGCTGATGAAAAACCAGATCTAGATAAAGCAGTATCTCTAACAGAGACAGGATTAAACAATGGTGGAAATAATATCACAAATGTTAAAGGAAATTTACCGCAAGTAAATGATGGTGATAAAACAGTTTATGATCCAGCAACAGGAATAACAAAACCAGCTGATGATAAAAATACAACAAAAGCACCTATTACAGCAGCAAAAGCAGCAGACATTATTAAAAAAGCAGGAAATAATGCAGCAACAGTAGGAGATGTATTAAATGCAGGATGGAACTTACAAAATAATGGTGAAGCTAAAGACTTCGTAAAACCATATGACACTGTAAACTTTATAAATGGTGGAAATACAACGGCAGTAGTGACAACAAATGCAGAAGGAACAACAAGTAATGTGACTTATAATGTAACAGGATTACCTATGTCATACACAGATAAAGATGGAAAACCAGTATCAAAAGTGGGAGATAATTACTATGTTGTAAATGAAAAAGGACAACCATTACAAAATGATGGTACTCCAGTAACTAAATATGATGTAAATGGAAATCCATTAAATAATGATGGAACACCAGTAAAAAAAGTTGATACAACAGCAAATCCATTAAAAACTAATTTAGTAAACCCTAATGTTTCAGCAGATAAATCAATGACAACACCAATGCAAATTGGAAATATTGAAAGTGGAGCAAAAACATTTGAAGCGAAAGTTGATAAAAATGGAAATCCATTAATAAAAGTTGGAACAGACTACTATACAGCTGATCAATTAGATAAAAATGGACAGCCTAAAGCAGGAGAAGCACCTAAGACAGATATTCAAGATATAAAAATGAGTAAAGATGGAAAATGGTATCCAGCTGATAGCGTATTAATAAATAATAAATATTATCCAGCAGGTTCAGTTGTAAGTAAAAATGGAAATGTATATCCAGCAGGGACAACATTAGATAAAGATGGAAATCCTACTACAGAAGGAATAAAACCAGTAACTGAAGTTAAACCAGTTACACCAAAAAATTCTGGTAAAGCAGGATTAGTAGACTTCTCTAGTTCAAATTCTACAAATGCAGCAACAGTAGGAGATTTACAAAATATGGGATGGGTAGTTTCAACATCTGACACTGGATATAATGATCAAGTACGTAATACAAATGTAGTTGACTTTAAAGAAGGTGAAGGAATTAAGATTAGTGGAGAAACGCTAGAGAATGGAGTACGTCAAATAAAAGTGGGAATAGATAAAAATGTAGTTGCGACAAAACAAGAGTTGAGGTTATCTACTGCAGGAATAGCAGGAGTTGCAGCTATGGCAAATATACCACAAATAAATGAAGCGGCTTCAAATAGATATAATATTGCAGTAGGAGTAGGATATCACAAAGGCGAAAAAGCACTTGCAGTAGGAATATCAGGAGTATCAGATGGAGGAAGAGTAGTGTATAAAGCTTCAGCTGCTATGGATAGTCAAAGACAAACTACTGTAGGATTAGGAGTAGGATACCAATTTGGTAAACGTGATATTGAACCGAATGAATTAGATAGATTTAGAGCACAATTAGATTTAGTTAATACACAAAAATCAAGTTTAGCTCAAAAACTTAAAGAAGAAACTCATAAAGTTAAGGAGTTAAATAATAAAGTTGAAGAGTTAGAAAAACAAAATAAAATGCTAAATGAAAAAATGGATTTAATTTTGAAAAAATTAGGTGGGAGATAATTGTAAAAAAGATTAATAAAAAGTTAGAGTAAAATCTAACTTTTTATTTTTTATAATATTACCTAAAAATATGGATAAAAACTAAATTATATATTTTGTAAATGTATTATTTAAAAAAATGAATAGGAAATAAGTAAAAAAAGTTTGAAAAAATAAAAGTAAATAGGTATAATAGGTTAATGAAAAAAATACTTTAGGAGGAATTGAATGAAAAAATTATTATTGATGTTATCATTGTTAGTATTAATGGTAGCATGTGGTGGAAAAAGTACAGGGAATAAAGTTGTGTTTAATGCAGAGAATGAACCGACATCATTAGACCCACAAATTTTAACAGATTTCACAGGATTTGTTATAACAGACAATCTATATGAAGGATTAGTTAGATTAAATGAAAAAAATGAAGTTGCCCCAGCAGGAGCAGAAAGTTGGACAATATCTGAAGATGGAAAAACTTGGACATTCAAATTAAGAAAAAATAAATGGTCAAATGGAGATGAAGTTACAGCTAAAGACTTCGTAAGAGGAATTGAAAGAGGATTAAATCCTGCAACAGCTTCAGAATATGCATTTTTAGGATATTATATTGAAAATGCACAAGCATATAACGAAGGAACTGAAAAAGATTTCAATAAAGTAGGAGTTAAAGCATTAGATGATTATACAGTAGAGTTTAAATTAAATGCACCAACTGCTTATTTTGATAAATTGTTAGTTATGCCGGTATTTTTCCCAGTGAACGAAAAAGCAATAGCTCAGTTTAAAGATAAATATGCAACAGAAGCTAAAAATTCAATTTACAATGGAGCATATACTTTAGAGGAATGGGTACACGATAATAAAGTTGTTATGAAAAAAAGAGCTGATTATTGGGATGCAGCAAATATAAAAATTGATACTTTAGAAGGAATGTTTGTTTCAGACTTTGAAGCAGCAACAAATTTATTTAAAAATAAAGAGTTATTATTCACAAAAATTAATGTTGAAAAATTAGCTGAATATAAAGATGATCCCGCATTTGTAAAAGCTCCAGATGGAAGAGTACAATTCTTAGTATTCAATCCTAAAAATCCAGTGTTGAAAAACGATAAAATTAAAAAAGCGTTATCATTGGCAATTAATAGAGATGACTTGGTAAAATCAGTATTAAATGGAGCAGGAGTTAAAGGTTCAGGAATTGTTGCTGGAGGAGTTCCAGGTGTAAATGGAGATTTCAGAGCTGAAAATGGAGATTTATATGAACAATATAAAGATGTAGATGTTAAAGCATTGTTTGAAGAAGGATTAAAAGAATTAAATATGACAGCTGATCAAGTTAAATTAACATTATTAGTTGATGAAGTTGGAACAGGTAAAAAAGAAGCTGAATTTTATCAAGCACAATGGAAAGAAAAATTAGGAATTGATGTTAATGTAGAAGTTCAAACTAAGAAAGAAAGATTAGCAAGAGCTAAAAGTGGAGACTATGATATTGTAAGATATGGATGGGGACCGGATTATGCTGACGCGATGACTTACTTAGAATTATTCTTGACTGGAGGAACAATTAATGTACCTAAATATTCTAATCCAGAATATGATAAATTAATTAAATTTGCACAAGTAAATACTGATCCAAAAGCTAGAATAGAAGCAATGCAAAAAGCAGAAAAAATATTAGCAGAATCATTTGCAATTTCACCGTTATACTACCAAGAAGGATTATATTTAAAAGACCCTTCATTAGAGGGATTAACATTAAGAGCGTTTGGAAATGGATATGATTTCCATAAAGCATATATGAAATAATAAAAAAATACACACTTTTGAGTGTGTATTTTTTATTTATATAGTTTTTAATATTATAAGTATTAAAGAAAGATTAATATATAACTCCATTTTATATACGTTTTTTATTTTTTATTTTTTCATACAATTTTCTGTAACGTCCTATTTTACTGACTTAGTCAATACTCCAACAACTTCAATGTGATTAGTTTGGGGGAACATGTCAACAGCTCCAACTTTTTCAAGATGATAGCCGTTTTCAACTAAAAATTTACAATCTCTAGCAAATGTAGCTGGATTACATGAAATGTAGATAATTTTCTTTATATTATTTTTAACTGTACTGTATAAAGCTTTTTGGTCGATTCCTTTTCTAGGTGGATCAAAAATAATAGCTTCGATTTTTTCAGTCTTTAAAATATTAGGTAAAACTTTTTCAACTTTTCCGTGTAAAAGATTTACATGCTGGATGTTATTTTCTTTAATTGTAATATTTCCTGCGTCAACAGAGCTTTTGACACTTTCTATTCCAATAACTTTATTTACACTTTTTGACAAAATCATAGCAATAGTTCCTGTCCCAGAAAACGCATCAATAATCGTATTTTTTTTACTTTCACCTAAATATTCTATTCCTTTATTATAAAGTTTAATAGCTTGTTTTTTATTTATTTGAAAAAAAGAATCAGGGTAGATTTTAAAATTAATGCCGTTGATTTCTTCTTCTAAATATTCATTTCCGAATAATAATTGATTTTCTTCACCTAAAATAACATTATTTTGCTCGTTTTTTATAGAAATGTAAACAGAAATAATTTCATCATTTTCATTATATAATTTTTCTAAAACTTTTTTAAGTTCTTTAATTTGTGATTTTTTATTAATAACTATTGTAAGTAAAACTTCATTTTTTTCATTATTTCTAATGACAATATGTTTTAAAAAACCACTATTATTAATTTCGTTATAAACTTTAAATTCTTTTTTTGTGCCTTGATACGAATTTATTTCTAGTAAGAAAGCGTTAATTATTTTCTCTGAAACTTGTGAACGCAATAAATTTTCTTTTGCAGTAAAAACATTGTGTGATTTTTTAGAATAAAATCCAGTTGTTATTTTTCCATTTTTTTTCACTAAAGGCTCTGCAGTTTTGTTTCTATAATTTACAAGTGTATCACAACCAATTATTTTTTCAATAGTAGTGTTTATTAAATCAAGTTTTCCAATGTGAGTTAAAACTTCTTTTAACATTAAGTTTTTATAATGTAATTGTTTTTCATATTTTAACATCGCAAAATCACAACCATCAAAATCTTCAAAACTAATTTTTGATAAATCATCTATTCTATCAGCTGAAGGAGTAATGATTTTAGTAATTAAAGCTCTAGCATATGTTTTTTTTAATGAAATAATTTCAACTTCTAAAATATCTCCAGGAACACTCATAGGGACAAAAACAGTAAAACCATCAATGTGCCCTAGTCCTTCTCCTCCAAAAACAATTTTTTCAATTTTAATTTCAAATTTTTTTCCAATTTTTAATTTTATATTATTCATAAATTTTTCCTTATCTAATTTTTATTTAAAATGCTTAAAATATTTTTTAATTGAATTGCAATTCCATATTTTAAACTTTCTTCATCAATATTAAATTTTGGATGATGCAAGTCATATATAATACCTTTTTCTTCATTACGAGTTCCTAATCTAAAGAAACAACCTGGAATTTCATTTAAGAAATATGATACATCTTCGACATCCATTCGAGCTTCTTTAATTAATTCTAAATGAGGTTGTCCAAATAAGTCAATAATATTATTTTCAACAATTTTTGTCATATCATCGTTATTTATAACAGGATCATAGCCATATTTGATATTAATTTTAGCTTTTCCTCCTAAAGACTCAACAAATTTTGGAACATTATTTTCTATATATTTTTTTATAAAAGAACGAGTTTCATTTGACATAGTTCTAATTGTACCGAGCATAGTAACTTTATCACAAACGATATTATTTACTTCTCCGCCTTTAAATGAACCAATTGTAATAACAGCTTCTTCACGAGGATCTATATTCCTACTAACAATATTTTGTAAAAAGTCTACCACTTTTGCTCCAATAAGTATAGCATCAATACCTTTGTGTGGAAGAGCAGCATGGGCAGAAACTCCCTCAATAATGATTTTTAATTGTGCAGAGCAAGCGTGAGCTTTACCGTATTTTATTCCAATTTTTCCAACAGGAATTTCAGGAGCCATATGTAGTGCAAAAAAAGCATCAATGTTTCTATTTGGAAATTTCTCAAATTTTAATGCACCATTTTTTATCATTCTATCAGCTCCACCATCTGTTTCTTCGGCAGGTTGAAAGAAAAATCTTACAGTTCCAGACCATTTGTCTTTGTTTTCTGACAATATTTTTGCAACACCAAGTTGGATAGAAGTGTGAGCATCGTGTCCACAAGCATGCATTTTTCCTATGTTTTTTGATTTATATTTAATATCATTTTCTTCAATAATAGGTAACGCATCAATATCGGCACGAGTAGCTACAGTTTTACCTTCTCCGTTATAAATAGTAGCAATAACACCAGTATTTATAATTTCTTTATATTCAATATTACAGTTATTTAAGAAATGTTTTATAACTTTACTTGTTTCAAACTCTTCATCACCAAGTTCTGGATTCATATGTATTTCTCGACGGATTTTAATAATTTCATCATATATTTTATTAACATTATCTTTTATAAATTTATTTATATACATAAAAATTCCTCCAATTTAATATAAATCAAGTATATCATATTTTAATATAAAAACATATTATTAATTTTATATATAGATAATTAAGAAATTTATATAATAAATTTGATTTTATAACTTGAATTTATTAGAAAAATATTATAATATATATGTTAGATTGATATAGAAAAGGAGAGATAATTTGCTAAAAAAGCAAATTTAATAAAATATGGCGTTAATTATTCAAAAATATGGAGGAACTTCAGTTGCAAATGCAGAAAGAGTTAAGGAAGTTGCTAAAAGAGTATTAAAATATAAACAAGAAGGAAATGATGTAATTGTAGTTGTGTCAGCACCTGCAGGAGTTACTGATTCATTAATAAAAAGAGCATATGAACTTACAGATAAACCTAATAAAAGAGAATTAGATATGTTGCTTACATCGGGAGAACAAATTTCTATAGCTTCACTTGCGATGGCGATAGAAGCAATGGGAGAAAAAGCTGTATCGTTAAATGCGTTTCAAGTAAATTTTAAAACTACAGATGATCATACAAAAGCACAAATTTTGGGGATTGATACAACAACGATAGAAGAAAAATTAAAAGAAGGAAATGTTGTAGTATTTGCAGGATTCCAAGGAATTACAGATAATAATGAAATAACGACTTTAGGGCGTGGAGGATCGGATACGACAGCAGTTGCATTGGGTGCAGCATTAAAAGCAGATGAAGTTGAAATTTATACAGATGTTGATGGAGTTTACACAGCAGATCCTAGAATGGTTAAAAATCCTAAAAAATTAAAAACGATTTCATATCAAGAAATGTTGGAAATGGCTGCTTCTGGAGCAAAAGTATTGCATCCAAGATCAGTAGAAATTGCAGCAAAATATGGAATAAAGATACATTTAAGATCATCATTTGATGAATCAATAGGAACGATTGTAGAAGAAAAAGGAGAAGAATCAATGGAAAAAGCAAAAATAGTTGGAGTAACATCTTCTAAAAATGAAGGAAAAATTACATTATCTGGAGTTCCTGAAAGACCAGGAATTGCAGCCAAAGTATTTACGGCATTAGCAAAAGAAAAAATAAGTACAGATATAATTTTACAAAGTTCAAGTGTAAATAAAGAATATAATAATATTTCTTTTACAGTGAATATAAATGATTTAAAAGAAGCAGTTGAAATTTCAGAAAAAATAAAAGATGAATTGGGAGCAGAAGGAGTTACAGCTGAAGAAAATATAGCTAAAATTTCTGTAATAGGAATAGGATTAAAAACACATAATGAAACAACAGCTGAAATTTTTGATACATTGGCAGAAAATGGAATAAATATAGATATGATTTCTTGTTCTGAAATAAATGTTTCATGTATTATAAAAGAAGAGGATGTTGAAAAAGCAGTAATTGCACTACATACTAAATTTATTGGATAAGTTAAAATTTAAAATTTTATTGATGATAAATTATGAGAAAATAAGGAGAAATATAAAAAATGAAAATAGGAATAATTGGGTTAGGAACTGTAGGAGAGGGAGTATTAAAAGTTTTAACTCAGGAGCAAAAAAATATAAATGAAAAATCAAGAGCAGAGATAGAAGTTGCTTATGCTTGTGATTTGAATATTGATAAAGAATTTTCGTTTGAATTTGATAAGTCTATATTAATTAAAGATTATAAAAAAATGTTAGAAGATCCAGAAGTAAAAATAGTAGTAGAGTTGATTGGTGGAGAAACTATCGCAAAAACTATGATTTTGGATGCTTTTAAAGCGAAAAAAAGTGTTGTTACAGCAAATAAAGCATTAATCGCAAAGCATGGCGTAGAATTATTTCAAGTTGCAAAAGAAAATGGAGTGTCATTCTTGTTTGAGGCAGCTGTAGGTGGAGGAATACCTATAATTACTCCGTTAATGGAAAGTTTAGTTGCAAATACAATTACTGATATTAGAGGTATAATGAATGGAACTTCAAACTATATTTTAACTAAAATGAAAGATGAAAATTTATCGTTTGATGAAGCATTAACGCTTGCAACTGAAAAAGGTTACGCAGAAGCTGATCCAACTTATGATGTAGACGGAATAGATGCTGGACATAAAATCAACATTTTAGCTTCACTTGCTTACGGTGGAAGTATAAAATTTAATGATATGCAATTATTTGGAATTAGAGAAATTACGTCGTTAGATATTTTAGCTGCAAAAGAGTTGGATAGAACGATAAAATTAATTGCAAGCTCAAAATTAATTGATAAAAATACGGTAAAAATTTCTGTTGAGCCGACATTAGTTTCAAATTCAGAAATTTTATCTAAAGTAGATGGAGTTTATAACGCGATTGAAACGATAGGTTCTTATACAGATAAGACATTATTTTATGGACAAGGAGCTGGAATGGATCCAACAGCGTCAGCAGTAGTAGCTGATATTGTTAAAATAGCAACGAGAACACATATTGAATCAGATTATTTCTTCAATTCAACAAAAGTGTTTAATGTGGTAGATTCAAATACGACTGTGGAAAAATATTATATAAGAGTATCAAAAGATTTTGATTTAGAGAAAAGTCCATTTGAAATTATAGAAGAATTAGATAATTATTATATAATTGTTTCAGAAAAATTCTCGAAAAATGAAATCAAGAAAATGTTAGAGTCGGCACAAGAAAAATTAGTGTTGAGAATGGAATAATAAATTATCCCTAAGAGTTTTAACTTTTAGGGATTTTAATTTGTAAAAAGTATAGAGAAAAGTAGGTCTTATAATTGAAAAAAAGTCTAAAATATGATATACTATTCTATAAAAGATTTAAAAAATGAATAAGAAATAGAGGTATAAATAATGGCTGAAACACCATTAATGAAACAATATAAAGAAATAAAATCTAAATACGAAGATTGTATATTGTTTTTCAGATTAGGTGATTTTTATGAAATGTTTTTTGATGATGCGATTAAAGCGTCGAAAGAACTAGGGCTAACATTGACATCAAGAAATAAAGAAAAAGGTGAAAATGTACCATTGGCAGGAATACCATATCATACTGCCAATCCATATATATCAAAATTAGTATCAAAGGGATATAAAGTTGCGATTTGTGAACAAGTAGAAGATCCTAAAACTGTAAAAGGAATTGTAAAGAGGGAAGTTATAAAAATAATAACGCCTGGAACGGTTATTGATATTGAGACTTTAGATGATAAAAGTAATAATTATTTGGCAGCAATTAGAATTATTGAAAATATGATAGGAATTGCATATTTAGATATAACAACTGGAGAATTTAAAGTTGTAGAAGTTGAAAGTGATAAAGAATATATTAATTTGTTTAACGAATTAAATAAAATTGAACCAAGAGAAATATTAATTACAAATTCATTTTATGAAAATGTGAAAGATAAGATGGAAGATTTTATTCAAAAAATGGATGGAGTAATAACTCCTATTCAAGTAGTTAGAGATTCAGAAGAGATGTTGCTAAATTATTTTAATATAATTTCACTTGAAAGTTTTGGAATAAAAAATAAAAAAGCTATAATTGGTGCGGCAGCAATGGCGTTAGATTATGCTATATCAATGCAACTTGATGGAGAATTGATAATTGAAAAAATTGAATTTATAAATAATAAAAATTTTGCAGATATAAATTTAATAACAAAAAAGAATTTGGAATTATTAAAAAATCAAAGAGAAAAAACAACTTATGGATCACTTTTATGGGTGCTTGATAAATGTAAAAGTTCAATGGGAACGAGATTATTAAAAAGGTATATAAATAATCCGCTTTTAGATATACATGAAATAAAAAAAAGACAAAATGATATAGAATATTTTATAAATAATGTTTTAATTCGAGAAGAAATAAAAGAAAAACTTGAAAATGTTTATGATTTAGAAAGACTTGTTGCCAAAATAATTTTTGGTAATGAAAATGGTAAAGATTTAATTGCTTTAAAAAATACTGTAAAATCAAGTATAGAAATAATTTATATCTTAAAAGAAAATAATTTTTTTAATGACATAAATTTAGAAATTTTATTAGATATATATAAATTGATTGAGAAAAGTATACTAGAAGATGCACCATTTTCTGTAAGAGAAGGTGGAATAATAAAAACTGGATATAACGATGAGTTAGATGAAGTTCATAAAATTATGAATAATGGTAAAGATTATTTATTAGAAATTGAGGCTAGAGAAAAAGAAGCAACAGGTATTAAAAATATGAAAATAAAATATAATAAAGTGTTTGGATATTTTATTGAAATAACAAAATCAAATCTAGAATTAGTACCGGAAAGCTACATTAGAAAACAAACTTTATCAAACGCAGAACGATTTATAACTCCTGAATTAAAAAAATATGAAGATACAATTATAAATTCTAAAGCTAGAATTGAAGAAATTGAATATTATTTATTTAAGGAAATTAGTGCTAAAATTAAAGAAGAAAAATCTTTATTGATAAAATTAGCAGAAAAATTAGCATATATTGATGTTATAATTTCATTTTCAACAATAGCAGTTGAGAATGATTATGTAAAACCTGAAATTAATGAAAATTTTGATTTAGAAATAATAAATGGGCGACATCCCGTTGTAGAAAAATTGATAGGGAAAAGCGATTTTGTATCAAATAATACTTTAATAACGGAAACTGAAAGATTTATAGTATTAACAGGGCCTAATATGTCAGGAAAATCTACTTATATGAAACAAATTGCTTTGATATCAATAATGGCACAAATAGGATCGTATGTTCCTGCCACTCAAGCTAAATTACCGATAGTTGATAAATATTTAACTAGAATTGGTGCAAGTGATGATATTTTGAGTGGACAAAGTACATTTATGGTTGAAATGAGTGAGGTATCAAATATTTTAAATAACGCAACTGAAAATAGTTTGATAATACTTGATGAAGTTGGGCGTGGGACATCAACATTTGACGGAGTATCTATAGCTACGGCAATTTCAGAATACATACATGAAAAAATTAAAGCAAAAACGATATTTGCAACGCATTATCATGAACTTACAGATTTAGAGAAAAAATACAAAAATGTTGTAAATTATAGAATTGAAGTTAATGAAAAAAATGGAAAAGTAATGTTTCTAAGGAATATAGTTAAAGGTGGAGCAGATAAATCTTATGGAATAGAAGTGGCAAAGTTAGCAGGACTGCCGAAAGAGATATTAAAACAAAGTAAAAAAATATTGAATAGATTGGAGCAAAAAAAAGAATTAATTGAAAAAACGATTAATGTACAACAATTATCGTTGTTTGATCAATTATTAGAAATTGATGATGAGGATACAGAAATTGTAGACGAAACAAATGATGAAATCGTAAAAGAAATAATATACGAACTTGAAAATAAAGATGTAAACAATATGACACCAATGGATGCGATGAAATTTTTATTTGAATTAAAAAATAAATTGAGGGAGAAAATGTAATGAGGGGAAGATAGATTGAAAAATGCTTAATAAAATAGAAAATAAAAAATATGTGAAACTATCAAAAACGATAAAAGAGAAAAAGCAAAATAGAGGGAAATATAAATCAATAGAGCTTTTTGCTGGAGCAGGAGGTCTTGCATTAGGACTTGAAAAATCTGGATTTGAGGCAATAGGACTTATAGAGATAAATAAATATGCAGCACAAACATTGAAAACAAATAGACCTGAATGGAATGTAATAAATGAAGATATAGAAAAAATTTCTAATTTAGATTTGGAAAAATATTTTAATATAAAAAAAGGAGAACTCGATGTTTTATCAGGTGGAGCACCGTGTCAGAGTTTTTCATATGCCGGGAAGCGATTAGGACTTGAAGATGCAAGGGGAACATTATTTTATCATTATGCATTATTTTTGGAAAAATTAAAACCAAAAATGTTTATTTTTGAAAATGTAAAGGGCCTTTTAAGTCATGATAAAGGGAGAACATATGAAACAATCTTAAATATTTTTGAGGAAGCGGGTTATTATATAGGAGAAAATCAAAAAAAAGTATTAAATTCTTGGGATTATGGTGTTGCTCAAAAAAGAGAAAGACTTATAACGATAGGAATAAGAAAAGATTTAATAAAAGAGAAGAAATTTGAGTTTCCTATACCACATGAATATAAGCCGGTTTTACGAGATATTTTGTTAGATTGTCCTGAAAGTATAGGAGCAAAGTATTCTGAAAATAAAAGAAAGATATTTGAAATGGTACCAGCAGGTGGCTACTGGAGAGATATTCCTGAAAATATAGCAAAAGAATATATGAAAAGTTGTTTTTATATGGAAGGTGGTAGAACAGGAATTTTAAGAAGAATGAGTTTAGATGAGCCTTCACTTACTGTGTTGACTTCTCCAAGTCAAAAACAAACAGAAAGATGTCATCCACTTGAAGCAAGACCATTTACAGTGAGAGAAAATGCTAGATGTCAAAGTTTTCCAGATGATTGGGAATTTATGGGAAGCGTTGGTGAACAATATAAACAAGTTGGAAATGCTGTACCAGTAAAATTAGCGTATGAAATTGGTGTGAAAATGAAAGAATACCTGGAGGATTTATAAATGTGGGACTTAGACTTTATAACAGAAGAAAATTTTAAGAAACATGTCCAAGAAACTATAAAAACTTATGGCGAAAAATTAGAATCATATAATTTGAAAAAATTTAATAAAAATATAATTGATCCAATAAAAATGATTTTTGATAAGAATGTTTATGGAGCTAATTGGGAAGAAATTATAAGTAATGAAATTTTTAGACAAAGAGATAAGGCGAATAATAATGATATTGGATATTTTCATCAAAAAATATTTCAATATATAAAAAATTGTGAAGTGCCTACAGAAGGATGGGATGTTATTTTTATAAATAAAAATAATAAAAAAATAGAAGAAATTGGAGAAATTAGTAAAATTTATGTTGAAATGAAAAATAAGCATAATACAATGAATTCAGCGGCAGCTGGAAAAACATTTATAAAAATGCAAAATCAATTATTAAATGATGATGATTGTACTTGTTTCTTGGTTGAGGCGATAGCAAAAAAATCTCAAAATATAAAATGGGAAACTACAGTAGATAAGAAAAAAGTAGGACATAAATTAATAAGAAGAGTAAGTTTAGATAAATTTTATGAAATAGTAACTGGAGATAGAGAAGCATTTTATAAAATTTGTATGTTGTTACCAGAAGTTATAAAAGAAGTTATACAAGATAC
>ERZ772909.776-NODE-776-length-18711-cov-8.856722_pt1 | contig 18711 bp, 19 predicted proteins | sample MGYA00511137_ERZ772909 | MGnify/ENA primary metagenome ERZ772909 (study PRJEB29015, sample SAMEA2738095) | human oral metagenome | biome: human oral; feature: human-associated habitat; material: saliva | place: China | collected 2270 ... | reverse complement strand
TACTCGAACGCTCTCGTTCGCCTCACCGCCCTCGTCGGCTCCAAGCTCGCCTGAGAGCGCTGACGACCCAGCCATGAGCTGACAGTGAGATGCCCGTGCACGCACGTGCACGGGCATCTCGCACACCACCTTCGTTTTCTTTCCACCGAAAGGATTCCCCCATGAGGACCATTTCCTCCCTGGGTGACCTGCGCGGCAAGCGCGTCCTGGTCCGTTCCGATTTCAATGTTCCCCTCAAGGACGGCGTCATCACCGACGATGGTCGCATCCGCGCGGCGCTGCCGACCCTTAAGACGCTGACCGATGCCGGTGCCAAGGTCGTCATCCTGGCCCACCTCGGCCGCCCCAAGGGTAAGGTCGACCCCGCATTCTCGCTGGCCCCCGTCGCCAAGCGCCTCGCCGAGCTCTCCGGCGTGAAGGTCACCCTGGCCACCGACGTCGTCGGCGAGTCTGCCGCTGCGACCGTTGCAGCCCTCGGTGAGGGCGAGATCGCCCTGCTCGAGAACGTCCGCTACGACGCCCGCGAGACCTCCAAGGTCGACGAGGAGCGCGAAGAACTGGCCCGTGAGTACGCCAAGCTCGGTGACGCCTTCGTCTCCGACGGCTTTGGTGTCGTCCACCGCAAGCAGGCCTCCGTCTACGACATTGCTAAGCTGCTGCCCTCGGCCGCTGGCCTGCTCGTTCTCAAGGAGATCGAGTCTCTGTCCAAGGTGACTGGCGACCCCGAGCGCCCCTACGGCGTTGTTCTCGGCGGTTCCAAGGTCTCCGACAAGCTGGGCGTCATCGCCAACCTGCTGAAGAAGGCTGACATGCTCTTCATCGGCGGCGGCATGGCCTTCACCTTCCTGGCCGCACAGGGCTACTCGGTTGGTAAGTCCCTGCTCGAGTCCGATCAGATCGACACCGTCAAGGGCTACATTGCTGAGGCCGCTGAGCGCGGCGTCGACCTGGTCCTGCCCGTCGACGTTGTTGTTGCCCCCGAGTTCTCGGCTGATGCGCCCGCGACCGTTGTCAAGGTCGACGTCATTCCCGACGATCAGATGGGTCTTGACATCGGTCCCGAGTCCCAGAAGATTTTCGCCGACAAGCTGGCCACCGCCAAGACCGTCGCCTGGAACGGCCCCATGGGCGTCTTTGAATTCGAGGCATTCTCCGGCGGTACCCGCGCCGTCGCGGAGGCCCTGTCCAAGGGCTCCATGTTCTCCGTCATCGGTGGCGGCGACTCCGCCGCCGCCGTGCGCCTGCTCGGCTTCGACGAGAACACTTTCTCCCACATTTCCACTGGCGGTGGTGCCTCCCTCGAGCTCCTCGAGGGCAAGGTTCTGCCCGGTATCGCAGTTCTGGAGGACTGACTCATGGCACGTACCCCCCTCATGGCCGGCAACTGGAAGATGAACCTCGACCACCTCGAGGCCAACCATCTCGTTCAGGGTTTGGCAATGGCACTGTCCGATGCAGGACATGACTACTCCAAGTGCGAGGTCCTAGTCATCCCGCCGTTCACCGACATCCGCACCGTCCAGACCATCGTTGATGCCGACGAACTCAGCATCAAGTACGGTGCGCAGGACGTGTCGATCCACGACAACGGTGCCTACACCGGCGAAATCTCCACTGAGATGCTCAGCAAGCTCGGTGTCACCTACGTTGTCATGGGCCACTCGGAGCGTCGCGAGTACCACAATGAGTCCGACGAACTCGTCGGCGCGAAGGCTCGCAAGGTCTTTGACGCGGGCATGACCCCGATCCTGTGCTGCGGCGAGGCCCTCGAGGTCCGCAAGGCTGGCACCTACGTTGAGTTTGTGCTCGGCCAGATCCGTGCCGCCCTCGCCGGCTGGAAGGCCGAAGAGGTCGCCAAGATCGTCATCGCCTACGAGCCTATCTGGGCCATCGGCACCGGTGAGACCGCCTCTGCGGAGGACGCCCAGGAAGTGTGTGGTGCTATCCGCGCCGCCCTGGCCGAGGACTTTGGTGCCGAGACCGCTGAAGCGACCCGCATTCTGTACGGCGGCTCCGCTAAGCCCGGCAACATCAAGGAGCTCATGGCTCAGCCCGACGTTGACGGTGGTCTCGTCGGCGGCGCATCCCTCAAGGCCGATTCCTTCGCCGCCATGGCGAACTTCTACGCCTGAGAGAAGCTAACGCTCCTCGCCATCCTCACCACATGAGGCGCATCTGACGGGAGCGAGGTGGGGCCAACCGGTGTGCCGGTTGGCCCCACCGTCATTCTCCGTTACACTTATGATGTATGTGCCTCAAATTGGGGCGTGACCGCGATAGAAATTGGACCCACAGTGACCATTCTGAACAACGTGCTGATCGTGCTGATTTTCCTGACCAGCATCCTGCTGACCCTGACCATCCTGATGCACAAGGGGCAAGGCGGCGGTCTGTCGGATATGTTCGGTGGCGGCATCTCCTCGTCGGCCGGCTCCTCCGGTGTCGCTGAGCGCAACCTGAACCGCATCACCATGGGGACGCTGTTCATCTGGCTGGTGTGCATCGTCGGCTACGCGCTGCTGGCGAAGTACGGTCGTTGATCGTCAATGATCGATATCGTTTCCTGGCTCCCCACCCTCGTGTGGGGTGCCATTTTTGTGTGGTCGTACCGTCGCGAGCCTCGCCAGTTCCGCAACGCGTTCTTCTTCGTTTTCCTGTGTGCGTCTGCTCTTGGGGCGTTGGCATTACAGCTTGATCAGTGGTGGATCACGCTACCGATTGCACTTGCTATTGCTTTGGCGCCGTTCATAACGATCATCTTCATGCTTGTCAACGAGGTGCAGTTGGTACGCCGCGAAGGATTTTCGCTGTCACATGGGCTTCCACTCCTCTTTGCCTGCGCGATTGTGGCGTGGTTCCTTGCTGTTCCTGCCGCTTTAATCCTTGGAGCTCCTCGATTCGTCCTCGGCTTCCTGTTCGCGATGACTCTCTGCGGCGCGTGGTTTTTTCTATCGTTTACAGCGTTGCTGCTGTATTCCTGGCTGTACCGCTCGCTGCCCCGCAAGCGCCAGTACGACTTCATTGTTATCCACGGAGCGGGTCTGAATGGAACCGAGCTAACCCCGTTGCTGCGGGGGCGTGTTGATCGCGCGTATGACCTGTGGATCAAGCAAGAAAGGCGTGGAACTTTCATTCCGTCCGGCGGGCAGGGCTCTGACGAAGAGATCTCCGAGGCCGAGGCTATGGCGCGGTACCTGCGTTCCCGTGAGGTGCCCGACTCCGCCATTGTGCTGGAAGACCGTTCGACGACGACGTGGGAGAACCTCACGTATTCACGGGATCTCATCGCACAGCTCAGTGAGGGTAATCTGCCGCGAGCCGCGTTGGTTACAAGTGACTATCACGTGTTCCGTACGGCGATGTATGCCCGCGCGGTGGGCTTCAATGCGGATGGCCTGGGCTCGAAGACAGCCGGCTATTATTTCCCGACCGCGTTTATCCGTGAGTTCATCGCTATCTCACGCCGCTACTGGTGGCCGTATGCGGTGATCATGGGGCTGTGGGCGCTGGCCACGGTTGCCATCTACGCTCTATCGGCGCTTCAGTGAGCGGCGTATACACCACATCAGCTGGGCGAGGCTGGTGACAGCCATCGACGACAGAACAATGGGGGGCGGCAATCGCCGCCCCCGATTGATGTCATAGGTGTGAGACGTCAGCTCTGTGCGATCTTTGCGGCAGCCGCCTCGTCGAGGTAGACGCGCGTCGTGGGAGTCAGGATACCCGCGACCGGGAGTTCGAGAGGGGACGCACCCGCGAACGCGCGCCCGAGCACCTCGGCCTTTGTGCCGCCAGCGGTCGTTAGCCACACCTCGGGGCAGGCCTGCATGACGGGCATCGACACCGTGATGCGCTCAGGCGGCGGCTTCGGGGAATTGCGGATCGCCAGGATGGGGGAGGCCTCGTCCATGTCGACGCGGCCTGGGAACAGCGAGCAGATATGCCCGTCGGGTCCCATACCGATGAGCGCGATGTCAAAGGAGGCCCGGCCCATCAGTCTCGCCCACGTCTGCGCGAAAACCGCCGTCGCCTCGTCGAGAGAGCCGCCGCCAGCCGCGGATGCATCCGAGGTCGGCATACGCACGAACTCGACCCCGGCGGCCGCGTGGAAGAATCCCTCCCACGCTTGGTCGTCGTTGCGCTCGGCGTGCCCGGCGGGAACGTAGCGCTCATCGACGAGCCACACGCCCACGCGCGACCAGTCGACCTGATTCACCAGGGGGAGCAGGGATGGCAGAAGGGAGGTTGTCACCGCGCCACCCGATATCGCCACGTTGATACGCCCGGTGTCCCCGGCCTCGTCGATCAGAGTCCTCAGGCGCGCCAGAAACGCGCGGCCGACGGCCTCGTTGAGGGCCTGAACGCTTGGGAACACCTCGAGGGTGTGGACGGCAACCATGTCACTCTTCCGTCGCATAGTCGGCCAGGTGCGGCAGCTCGGTGGTGAGAAGCTCGCCGTAGTAGACGTCAGGATCCAGTCGGCGCAGGTCCTCCATAAGAGAATCCTGGACGGAGCGACGGGCCAGGTTCACGCTTCGGTCCTCCAGGCCCGGGCGCGAGAGCCGTGCGACCGAGGAGGTGGCGCTGCGCGAGAGCGACACGGTCGTGTCGTCGTCGAAGAAGAACGTGATGTCGGTGATCGTGAGGGCCTCGGGGTCGACGACTCGCTCGACGGGCACACCCAGCTGGTGATGAAGCCACGCCGCCACGAGGAACGGCGAGGGGTGGGTCGCGTTACCCGCCACGTGGATCGAGGACGGAAGGCGATCGAAGTCCTCGGCGACGGCGGCCAGCAGCGCGCGCCACAGGGTCACGCCCGCCCACGCCAGGTCGGTGTCGCCCGGCGTGTAAACGGTGGACAGGGCCGAGAGCGTATCCATCGGGCACGGCGTTGCGCGCGAATCCGTGATTCGCTTGGCGGCGAGGCGGCCAAGCGGGTGCTCGCCCGGGTTCGCCGGAGGAGTGACCGGCCAGTAAGTGACCACGGGGGTGTCCGACTGGAGCAGCGGCATGACGAGGGAATCGATGTTCGACGCCGCCTCGCCGCGTGGCTCCAGAATGATGATGTCGGACAGGCCCGCGGCATCGCCCACGCGGATCTGCGCATTCAGGCGCGCAGTGCCCTCGGTGGACTCGGGCTCAACGATGACGATGACGCGGCAGGGATGCTCGCGCGAGACTGCGTCCGAAATCTCGATGGCGTTATCCACGTCGATCATGTCGGGCACGCAGATGAGGAGTGTCAGCACGCGGCTCAGGGCCGCGGATCCGCGCTCGTCACGCAGCTCCACGATGCGCGAGGCGACCTCGGCGGACGTCGTGTTCTTCAGGGTGATAATCACGGGAGCCTCCAGAAACGGCCGTCGCGGGCCAGCATGTCGTGCGCGGACTGGGGGCCCCAGGTGCCCGGCGTGTAGGGCTCGGGCTGGCCCTGGGTCTCCCAGAAGGACAGGATCGGATCGAGGATCTTCCACGAGGCCTCGACCTCGCGCTGGTGGGGGAAGAGTGGGGCGGAGCCGACGAGAGCATCCAGGATGAGACGCTCGTAGGCCTCGGGTGAATCCTCCGTGAAGGCGTGGCCGTAGGCGAAGTCCATCGTGACGTCGCGCACCTGCATCGAGGTGCCCGGGACCTTCGCGCCAAGCTTGAGGGTGAGTCCCTCATCCGGTTGGACGCGGATGACGAGCGCGTTCTGGGCGGACTCGCTGAGGGCCGAGTTGCCGAAGGGCACGTGGGCGGAGCGCTTGAAGATGACGGCGATCTCGGTGACGCGCTTACCCAGGCGCTTGCCGGCGCGCAGGTAGAAGGGAACGCCCGCCCAGCGTCGCGTGTCGACAAACAGCTTGATTGCTGCGAATGTGTCGGTCGTTGAGTCGGCGGGAATACCGTCCTCCTCGAGGTAGCCGCGCACCTGGTCGCCGCCCTGCCAGCCGCCCGCGTACTGTCCGCGGGCCGTGTCGGCGGCCAGGTCCTCGGGCAGACGCACGGCGGACAAAACCTTTTCCTTTTCGGCCTGGATCTCCTCGGGCGTGAAGTGAACGGGCTCCTCCATGGCGGTCAGCGCCATGAGCTGGAGCAGGTGGTTCTGAATGATGTCGCGGGCCGCACCGATGCCGTCGTAGTAGCCCGCGCGCGTTCCGATGCCGATGTCTTCGGCCATCGTGATCTGCACGGAATCGACGTAGTTGGCCTTCCACAGCGGCTCGAACATGGCGTTGGCGAAGCGCATCGCCATGATGTTCTGGACCGTTTCCTTGCCCAGGTAGTGGTCGATACGGAAGACGTCTTGCTCGTCGAAGATCTGTGAGATGACGTCGGAGAGTTCGCGCGCCGACTCGAGATTGTGGCCGAAGGGCTTCTCGATGATGACGCGACGCCATTCGCGGCCCTGACGCTTGTTGAGGCCTGTGTCGGACAGGTGCTTGGCGACGACGGGGAAGTAGGACGGCGGAATCGACAGGTAGAACGCGTGGTTGCCGCCGGTGCCGCGCACGCGGTCCAGCTCTGCGACGGTGTCGGCGAGTCGGCGGTATGCCTCCGGGTCATCGAAGGTGCCCGAGACGAAGCGCAGGCCCGAGCGCAGCTGGTTCCACGTGCCTTCGTTGAAGCCGGTGCGGGTGTGGGCCTCGATGGACGCGCGCACGTACTCCTCGAAGTCCTGGGGGCTCCAGTCTCGGCGCGCGAAGCCGGTCAGGGAGAACGCGGGGTGCAGCAGACCGCGGTTGGCCAAATCGTAGATGGCCGGCAGGAGCTTCTTGCGCGCAAGGTCACCGGTGATGCCGAAGATGACGAGGCCGCAGGGCGGCGAGATGCGCGGAAGCCTGCGGTCTTGCGGATCGCGCAGGGTGGGAATCGCGTTGGTCACGAGGTAACGCTCCGTTCACTCGGGGAGGGGGACGAGGCCGTGGCCCGCATGCGTTCCAGCAGGGACGCAGTGGGGGACCGAGGACCCACACATGACTATGAGAATAGGGCTGCTGACGCGCATGTGCGCGTCAGCAGCCCTTCCGTCAGTTCAGGTGACTACAAAGTCACGCGCGTGCTTCCGCGATGGATTCCTTCGCGGCGGCGGCGACGTGCTCGGCGTCGATGCCGTACTCCTTGAAGAGGAGTTCGCCGGGGGCGGACGCGCCAAAGTGCTCGATGGACACCGCGCGGCCGGCGTCGCCGATCCAGCGGTACCACGGCAGGGCCAGGCCGGCCTCGACGGAGACGCGGGCGCGCACCGACGGGGGCAGCACGGTGTCGCGGTAGGAGCGGTCCTGGGCCTCGAACCAGTCGAGGCAGGGAACCGACACGACGCGGGCGGCCACGCCCTCGGCGGCCAGGGCCTCGCGCGCCTCAAGGGCGACGGAGACCTCGGAGCCCGAGGCCATGAGGATCACGTCCGGCGTGCCCTCGGTGTCGGCCAGGACGTAGGCGCCGCGCGCCAGGTCCTCGGTCGTGGCCAGGCCGGTGCCTTCACCGCGAGCCGGGTTGGGCAGGTTCTGGCGCGACAGGATGAGCGCGGCGGGGTGAGACTGCTCGAGGATGGCCTTCCAGGAGGCGGCCGTCTCGGCGGCGTCGGCGGGGCGCACGACCGCGAGGTTGGGGATCGCGCGGTAGGAGGCCAGGTGCTCGATCGGCTGGTGGGTCGGGCCGTCTTCGCCCACGCCGATGGAGTCGTGGGTCCACACGTAGGTGACGGGCAGGTCCATGAGGGCCGCGAGGCGCACCGCACCGCGCATGAAGTCGGAGAACACGAAGAACGTGCCACCGTAGGCGCGGGTCAGGCCGTCTGCGGCAATGCCGTTGAGGGCAGCGCCCATCGCGAACTCGCGCACGCCGAAGTGCAGGTTACGGCCGAACTCGTCGCCGCTGAAGGACGAAGAGGAGCGGTGCGCGGGCAGGAACGAAGGCTCGCCCTTCAGGAAGGTGTTGTTGGAGCCGGCGAGGTCGGCCGAGCCGCCCCACAGCTCGGGCAGCACGGGGGCGATCGCGTTGAGGACCTGGCCGGAGGCCGCGCGGGTGGCCAGTGCCTTGCCTTCTTCGAAGGTCGGCAGCGCGGCTTCCCAGCCCTCGGGCAGGCGGCCGGCGGACAGGCGCTCGAGGAGCGCGGCGCCCTCGGGGTTGGCGGCCTTCCAGGCCTCGAAACGGGCGTCCCAGTCCTTGCGGTACTCGGCCGCGCGCGCGGCTGCGCGCGCACGCACCTCGTCGACGACGGAGGCATCGACGTCAAACATCTTCTCGGGGTCGGCTCCCAGGGCGACCTTGAGGCCAGCCAGGGCCTCGCCACCGAGCTTGGCGCCGTGGATGCCGCCGGTGTTCTGCTTGCCGGGGGTGGGCCAGCCGATGATCGTGCGCAGCGCGATGAGCGAGGGCTTGCGGGTCTCGGCCTTGGCAGCCTCAAGGGCCTCGTTCAGGGCGGCGGTGTTCTCCTCGTAGGAGCCGTCCTCACCGAGCCAGTCGACGCGCTGGACGTGCCAGCCGTAGGCCTCGTAGCGGGCCAGGACATCCTCGTTGAAGGCGATCGAGGTGTTGTCCTCGATGGAGATGTGGTTGTCGTCCCAGATGACGGTGATGTTGCCAAGCTCCTGGGTGCCGGCCAGCGAGGAGGCCTCGGCGGACACGCCCTCTTCGAAGCAGCCGTCGCCGGCGATGACGTAGACGTTGTGGTCGAACACGGACTCGCCCAGGGGAGTCTCGGGGTCGAGCAGGCCGTGGACGCGGCGGGCGTTCATGGCGAAGCCGACGGCGGAGGCGATGCCGGTGCCCAGCGGGCCGGTGGTGATCTCAACGCCCTTGGTGTGCCCGTACTCGGGGTGGCCGGGGGTCAGGGAGCCAGCGGTGCGCAGCGTCTTGATGTCGTCGAGTTCGAGACCGAAGCCGGAGAGGTAGAGCTGGACGTACTGGGTCAGCGAGGAGTGGCCAGCCGAGAGGATGAAGCGGTCGCGACCGATCCAGCGCGGATCCGCCGGGTCGACGTTCATGACCTTGTTGTAGAGGAGGTAGGCGGCGGGGGCGAGCGAGATGGCGGTACCGGGGTGGCCCGATCCGGCCTGCTCGACGGCGTCGGCGGCGAGGATCTTAGCGGTCTTGACCGCTTCGTCATCGATGTGATCCCAGTGAAGTGTCACGGTGGTCTCCAGTTGTTGGGCCCCAGCGTCGGGGCAGGAAATGGTTTACCGCGTCACAGTCTAGCGAAAATGTGCGCTTGCCGATAGCGCTCACGCACATTTGTTGCGCAGTCGCTTACCCTGTCACCATGACATCCCTCGAAGCTCTCGTCCGCGACTGGGTGGACTATCTGCGCGTTGAGAAGGGGGCTTCTGCTCATACAGTTTCGAACTATCGTCGCGACGTCACGCGCTACGCGTTTGACATGAAGAGCCGAGGGAAGGCCAACGTCGAAGACGTCAGTACTTCGGACATTGAGGATTACACGATGCGCCTGGCATCTGGGCAGGTCACGGGAACTCCCGCCGCTGCCTCGTCGGTGGCGCGCGCGTCGGCGGCTATTCGCGGACTCCACAAGTACGCGATGACCGAGGGAGCTGTCGGAACCGATGCGGCTGCGCAGTTGCATGCCCCGCGCCAGGGGCGCCACCTCCCCAAGGCGCTGTCTGTCGACGAAGTGGGACGGCTGCTGGACGCAGCCCACGCCGACGATTCTCCTATCGGCCTGCGCGACGCCGCCCTCCTCGAGCTGCTCTACGCGACGGGGGCCCGGGTCTCCGAGGCCGTCTCGCTCAGCGCGGACGACCTCGATCTGGACGGAGACGTTCCTGTCGTGCGCCTGTTCGGCAAGGGACGTAAAGAACGGATCGTTCCCGTGGGGTCGTTCGCCGTGGATGCCCTCGACGCGTATCGGGTGCGCGCCCGCCCAGCGCTCGCCGCACGAGGCCGGGGATCCACCGCGTTTTTCCTGAACTCCCGGGGAGGCGCGCTGTCCCGGCAGAGCGCATGGACCGCGATCCGGCGGGCGGCCCAGGCTGCGCAGCTGGGGGAGCGGGTGTCCCCACATACGCTTCGGCACTCTTTTGCGACGCACCTGCTCGAAGGTGGCGCGTCCGTCCGTGAGGTGCAGGAGCTTCTCGGGCACGCGTCGGTGGCGACAACCCAGATCTACACCCAGGTAACCGCCGCCGCACTGCGCGAAGTCTTCACGCTCTCGCACCCTCGGGCGCGTGGCACCGACGCATCCGCGCGGTGATGAATTAGGATGGGAACGTGACCACGAACTCGCACCCTACGCTGACGCCCGACCTGAACGAAGAGCCGGTCGATTTCCCCGTGCCCGCGCCGCTGTCGGGGCATGGTCCCGCCCGCGTGATCGCCATGTGCAATCAGAAGGGCGGCGTCGGCAAGACGACGACCACCATCAACCTGGGTGCTGCACTGGCCGAGTATGGTCGTCGCGTCCTGATCGTGGACTTCGACCCGCAGGGTGCCGCTTCCGTCGGTCTTGGTATCAATGCGCTCGACATGGAGCAGACGATCTACACGCTGCTTATGAACCCGAAGGCGGACGTCAAGGCGACTATCTGCCACACGTCGACGGAGAACCTCGACATCATCCCCGCGAACATTGATCTGTCCGCGGCCGAGGTTCAGCTGGTCAACGAGGTCGCCCGCGAGAGCGCCCTGGCCCGCGTCCTGCGACATGTCGAAGCCGACTACGACGTGGTCCTCATCGACTGCCAGCCCTCCCTTGGCCTGCTCGCGGTCAATGCTCTGACCGCCGCTCACGGCGTCATCGTCCCCGTGGAGGCGGAGTTCTTCGCGCTGCGCGGCGTGGCCCTGCTGGTCGAGACCATCGAGACGGTGCGTGATCGTATCAACCCGCGCCTGAAGATCGACGGCATCGTTGCCACGATGGTCGACTCGCGGACGCTGCACTCGCGCGAGGTCCTCCAGCGCCTGCAGGAGGCCTTCGGCGACCTCGTGTTCGATACGCGTATCGGGCGCACGATCAAGTTCCCGGACGCGTCGGTGGCCACCGAGCCGATCATCTCCTACGCTCCCAACCACGCGGGTGCCCACGCCTACCGTCGACTCGCGCGGGAAGTCATTGCCCGTGGTGACGCGGCCTGACAGCCTCGAGGTTCAGGGGGAGTTCGACCTCTTTGCGGTCTCGCTCCCGGTTTTTGAAGGTCCTTTCGATCTTCTGCTGTCGCTGATCGCGCGCAAGAAACTCGATATCACCGAGGTTGCGCTCGCGCAGGTGACCGACGAGTTCATCGCGTTTATGAAGGCGTCCCCGGATCTGTCGCGTACCACGGAATTCCTGGTTGTCGCGGCGACGCTCCTGGACATGAAGGCCGCGCATTTGCTGCCCAGTGTCGACGAGGAGGACAACGCGTCCGAGGCCGACCTGGAGGCCCGCGATCTCCTGTTCTCGCGGCTCCTGCAGTATCGGGCTTTCAAGGAAGCGGCGAAACATATCGACGCTCGGATGGGGGAGTACGGCTCCTACGTAGCCAGGGACGTGCCCCTTGAACCTCATTTTGCGGCCCTCTTGCCCGAGCTTCGGTGGCGCACGACCCCCGAGGATCTCGCGCGTCTGGCAGCAGACGCCCTGACCTCGACGAGCCCGACGGTTCAGGTCGCCCACCTGCACGATCCAGTTGTCCCCGTGCGCGAGCAGGCCCTGCTCGTCTCGTCGATGCTCGCCGAGGCGGGGCGCATGACGTTCCATGAGCTCGTCGAGGACGCACCCACGCGTGCTGTTGTCGTTTCTCGCTTCCTCGCACTCTTGGAGCTCTACAGGCGCGGAGCCGTTGAGTTCGAGCAAGACGGGGCGCTTGGCACACTGACGATTCAGTGGACCGGCAGGGAGGGAAGCATCGACATCGACGTGGACGACTATACGGGGACCGGCGACGTGGACTCAGCCACGGCCTCGTCCCCGCCCGAGGCAGCGATTGAGACGCAAGGAGGAGACGCCGATGAGTGAGAACACGCTGCGCGGCCCGATCGAGGCGATCTTGATGGTGGCCTCGGAGCCGGTTGCCGCGTCCGATCTCGCCGATGTTCTCGGCGCGAGCGTCGAGGACGTCGAGGTGCAGCTGCGCGGGCTTGCCGCTGAGTACCAGGGCGAGGGGCAGGATCGCCCGCGCGGCTTCGAGCTGCGCGAGGTGGCGGGCGGCTGGCGCATCTATTCCGCGCGAGCATACGCCGATGTGGTCGGGCGCTTCGTCGTCGGCTCCTCGCACGCACGTCTGTCTCAGGCTGCGCTCGAAACGCTTGCGGTCATTGCTTACCGTCAGCCCATCTCCAGGGCGCGAATCTGTCGTATTCGAGGGGTGAACGTGGACGGCGTCGTGCGCACGCTGCTCGCCCGAGGCCTCGTGGAAGAGACGGGACTGACACCATCCGGTGCGCGCCTGTACGGGACGACCGGGGAATTTCTTGAGAAAATGGGACTAACGAGCCTGTCGGAGCTGGTACCGTTGGCACCCTACCTGCCAGACGCCGACGCGCTGGATGAATTGGAGGAAGAACTATGAGGGCTAACCCCTACACCGAGGGTGGAGTGCGCCTGCAGAAGGTGCTCGCCCAGGCTGGCGTCGCATCCAGGCGCGCGTCCGAGCAGATGATCGCCGACGGCCGTGTGAGCGTTGACGGCACCGTGGTGCGCAACCAGGGTGTGCGCGTCGACCCGGCCAAGCAGGTCATTCACGTGGACGGTGAACGCCTAATCCTGGACGAGACGAAGCACATCGTCCTCGCGCTCAATAAGCCGATCGGCACTGTGTCCACGATGAGCGACCCGGAAGGCCGCCCCACGATCGCCGACCTGATCGCCGACTACCCCGAGCGTCTGTACCACGTGGGTCGCCTCGACATCGACACGTCCGGCCTGCTGCTGCTGACGAACGACGGCGAGCTGGCGAACCGCCTGACGCACCCCAAGTACGAGATCCGCAAGACCTACGTGGCGCGTCTGCATGGTGAGGTGAAGCCGGGCGTTAAGCGCACCCTCATGAACGGCATCGAGCTGGAGGACGGCCCGATCAAGGTTGACTCCTTCCGCATCGTCGACACCTACGGCGATATCACGACCGTCGAGATCGTTGTGCACGAGGGCCGTAACCGTCTCGTGCGCCGCATGATGGAGGCTGTTGGCTACCCGGTGCGCGAGCTCGTTCGCACGGGCTTCGGTCCGATTACTCTCGACCACCTCAAGCAGGGGACGACCCGCCGCGTGAAGGGCAATGCGCTGAGTGCACTGTACGGAGCCGTTGGGCTGTGAGCGCATCTGACGGCGTCGGCGCGCGCGTCGTGCAAACGGCGGGGCCTGTCCTCATCATTGGATCGGGTCTGCTGGGTGCGTCGCTGGGCTTGGCGCTGCGGGCCGGGGGAGTGCGCGTCTATCTCGAGGACGCGTCGCCCACCTCGCTGCGTCTGGCCTCCGACGTGGGCGCCGGGCAGGCTTTTGGCGACGTCCTTGCCGAGGCCGGGGTGCGCCTGAGCGACTGTGGCTCGGATACGCCCTCCTACAAGGCACCCTCCATTGTCGTCGTCGCGACACCTCCGGATGTCGCTGACCGCGTGATCGTCGAATCGCTGCTGCGTTTTCCTGATGCGATCGTCACTGACGTCGCCTCGGTGAAGGACGCGGTCGTTGCCGATGTCCTGCGTGGATTGGAACGCGAGGATCGTCTTGAGGCGGCCTCGCGCTACGTCGGTTCGCACCCGATGGCTGGTCGTGAGCGCAGCGGCGCCGGCGCTGCCGATGCCGACCTGTTCTACGGACGCCCGTGGGTGATCGTTGCGCACGAGTCGACGTGGCCGCGGGCGGTGCTGGTTGCGCGCGCGCTGGCAACGGACGTCGGTGCCGTGCCTCTCGAGATGAACTCGGGCACGCATGACCACGCCGTCGCCCTCGTATCGCACGTTCCGCAGCTGGTGTCGTCGATGCTCGCCGCGCGTCTCGTTGACGCCCCCGCGCAGGCGCTGGGCTTGGCTGGGCAGGGGCTGCGCGATACCGCTCGTATTGCGGCGTCCGACCCGCGCCTGTGGACGGCGATTCTGGCAGGCAATGCCGGTCCAGTCGCGCACATCCTGCGCGAGCTACGCGCCGACCTCGATGACTTGCTCACGCACCTCGACGCGGCCGCTGAACTTGGTCCCCTGCGTGGCGGTTCCGTGGGTGCGATTAATCGGGTGATGACCGCGGGTAACCAAGGCGTTTCCCGGATTCCCGGCAAGCACGGCGGTGCGCCGTCTCGATACCGCGAGATCGAGGTGCTCATTCCCGATGAGCCGGGCGCTCTCGGTAGGCTTTTCAGCGAGCTCGGCGAGGCAGGTGTCAACATCGAAGACTTGGTTCTGGAGCACTCTGCGGGCGCACAGGCAGGCGTCGCCCGCGTCATGATTGACCCGGCGGTCGCTGACCGCGCCGTCGCCGACCTGCAACAGCGGGGTTGGCGACTCATCACCCACTAAACGACCTCGGTGAGGAGAACGTTTTGATGAACGACACGATGCGTCGAGACGCGATTTCGCGCGTCGGCATGACGATTGCCATCGATGGGCCGGCCGGTTCGGGCAAGTCCACGGTATCGAAGGCTCTGGCGAGCCGCCTCGGCATCGGCTACCTCGATACGGGCGCCATGTACCGCGCGCTCACGTGGTACTGCCTGGACGAAGGCATTGATCTGGAGGACACAGCAGCGGTCGCCGCGGCGGCTGATCGCATGCCGCTGCGCCTCGTGTCGGATCCGTCGGATCCGCACGTGTGGATCGGGGATCGTGAGATCACACTCGAGATTCGCGAGCCGCGTATCGCCCTTGCGATCAAGCACATTTCGACGAATCTCGACGTGCGCGCGTGGATGGCGACGGAGCAGCGTCGTCGCATGATGGAGGCCCGCGAGGAGGGCTCCGGCATGATCGCTGAAGGGCGCGACATCACGACCGTCGTCTGCCCCGACGCCGATGTGCGTGTTCTGTTGCTCGCCGATCAGGAGGCCCGTCTGCGTCGCCGGACACTCGAACTCTATGGGGATGCGACCGAGGAGCATATGGAGATCGTGCGGGCGCAGGTCGAGGGCCGTGACAAGGCCGATTCACAGGTCTCTGAGTTCATGGTGGCCGCTCCCGGTGTCGAGACCGTGGACTCCACGGGGCTCGATATCGAAGGCGTGTGTGAGGCCGTCCTGGTCTTCGTCGACCGCGACCTTGCGGCGCGCGACGCCTCGCGCTAAGACGCTCTCTCGCTCGACGTGAGTGCCCCGCACCTGACGGTGCGGGGCACTCACGTTGCGGGTGTCAGAATCCCGTTCCGTAGGGTCCTTGACCGCCCTGCGTGCCGCTGGACGGATATCCGCCCTGCTGGTTACCGTACGCTCCGGTGCCGTACACCTGGGAGCCGGGCTGGGGCGCGCCCGCCCGCGGGTAGTTCGCGGTGCCGTAGGTGCTTGGCGTGACACCGTACTGCGGTCCGTTGGGGCCGTTGAACGTGGTCGGCGGGGTTGAGTTGCGCTGCGTAGCCTTAAATATCGCGTAACGTACCAGGATGCCACCCCCGACGATGAGGACTGCCAGCACGAGCGAGATGATAGTAACGACGGGGTTATCGGAATGCGAACGGATTCGGATACGTCTCGTCGGCATCGTCATGGCCTGCGTCTGTGCTCGCGTTCCTGCAGTGACCGCGGCAGGGGCATAGGCGGGAGTACTTGAAGATGCACTCACCGTCGGGCTCGCCACAGCAGAAGGTCCCTGCGCAACGATTGCGGGTGCGCTGAAGCCTGCGGCCGCCAGAGCAAGGCTTGCCATGACAGAGAGAAGACGTCGACTGGTCATTGAAAAAACTCTCGTGGATGCATGTTGTGTGGACAGGGGACAGTGTAGTCGGCTCCTGCGCTCCGATTCATTTGTTTCGTTTTCTGACATGCAGCGTGGGGGCACACTGCAGAAGGTCACGATCTGGTGTGGGTGTGGTGCGGCGCACTGTGGTCGGCTTGCCTCTGCTTGGCAAGATGCGCTATAGTTCTACAGGTCGCCACGGCGACGAACTGAATACGGGCTGTGGCGCAGCTTGGTAGCGCACTTGACTGGGGGTCAAGGGGTCGTGGGTTCAAATCCCGCCAGCCCGACGATAAGAACCGCGAGAATTCGTTTCTCGCGGTTTTTTATATGCGCTCGACGGCAGTTGGCGTGCCGGGCAACGGTGGGGACCTCGGTCCCTGATCGGCCAGAGCTGTTCGTTTGTAACCGAAATGTGATGCAACATTTTTTGCTATTATTTCGGCTGGTAAAATGCGGTTTTCCGCCAATCTTTCACCCATTTTTGCAGGCGGGAGGGCTGATGTGTGTCCACTGATTTGGTCACATGTCTTTGAATGACTGCAGTAAACTGTTTCACAGGTCGAAGTCGTCAACGGGGATGATTTCGACCTGCTTATCTATGCGGCCACTGTTGTGGTCATGCGTGGCCGGCGGACGCAACAACGCACGGTGTTCCGGCATGTTCGTAAACCTCGCGAGCTGCCCCGATGCGCACCCCGGCCTCGTCCAATGAAGAACGAGGCCGGGGCTGGATCGTACGTGGAGCGTCGTGACGGTTACTTGGATGTCTCAGTGTTCACGTCGGTGCCGTCCGCTGCGAACTCCTCAAGGGTGGGAGCCTGAGAATCCGGATTCTCGAACTCGGTTACTGTCGTTGCCTCTGTGAGGGCCGGATCAGACACCGTCGCGCAGTTGTGTTGCCCGTCTGATCGACGATGTTGAGCCGATTCTCGGCGTCAAGTTCGACAACGAAGAGGTCTTCCAGCTCACCGGCGCCCGCCGATGAAAGCTCTGCGTACAACCACTCCTCGTCGCGATGTAGCAACTTGAGGTTGTCGGTCACGATCTGCCCATTGGACACCAGGACGTAGTTGACGCCTCCTTCGCCCTTGCGGCGTACCGTCAGGGATCCGTTGGCTTCGCGCTGTACGAGGCTGATGTCGCTGAGCGAAAAAATGCCCATGCCGCGTAGCTCCGCGAGAAACTCGACGGGGTCGAGCTTGTGGTCCGTGTTGTCGAGCGCGTCCTGAGTAAATCGCCCGCCCTCGATGATCGTGTACGCCTTTCCCATCACGAGCGAGCGGGTCGACATGAACTTCGACGTCAGGTAGTTCAGGCCGGAGATGATTCCAAAGGTGACGAGCAGGAAGCTGATGTACTCCGCGAACGAGATTGCGTGGTTGTAGATGACGCCGCCGATAATGCCACCGAGGATAAAGTTCCCGATAAAGTCGATCGGTGTCAGCTGGGCCATCTGCTGCTTGCCCGTGAGGCGCAGGTGGAGGACGATCAGGGTGACACCGATCAGGAGCTTAAAGACCGTCATTTCGAAACCATGAATATCGAACATGACGCCACTCTATTCGCAGGTGGCAGGGACTTACCCCGCAGTGTGATCAGCTCGTCGGATCCGCGTCGATAGCTCCCTGAATATCGTTGAAGAGCAGATTGGAGATCTCGACCTGCACCGTCTCAACCTTCGGCACGTCGCGCAGCAGCAACGGGTCATCCGCGGAGGTCTGAAGGGCGAGGGTTCCGCAGCCGAAGATTCGGTCGTCGAAATCCTTTTCGATCTGGATGTCGGAGATGCGGGTGAGCGGCAGATCGTGACCGGTGCGCTTGATGATGCCGGTCCGGGTGATGACCCGCTTGGTCGTCACCGTGTAGGTCGTCGTGATCCACTTGATCCAAGGAACGACGATGAGAGGAATTGACAGGAGGAGCACGGCGATCCAAATGGTCGGAAGCGCCCAGTAGCGCGCGTTCTCAGGAACGTAGAAAGACCCGACAGCCGCTGCGATAACGAGGATCGACTCCACGATGATCGCGGGGAGCAGCTTCTTGATGTGGGTGTGCATGTGGCGGACGACGATCTCGTCCTGGCTGAGGAGCTTCTGTGACAATGCCATAGCACCATCATGCCAGATCTTGCGGGCGAGTGAGGACAGCAGATCCGTCGGTCGGCGCTCTACCGAGGCCTGCGGTGTGTTCCGATGATATCGGTGTTAACGATGCCGATCGCAGCCATCAGTGCGAGCATCGTTGTGGGGCCCACGAAACGAAACCCTCGGCTCTTGAGGTCGGCGGCGAGGGCCACCGACTCCGGCAGCTGCGTGGGAACCTCGTCCTGCGAGCGAGGGCGTGGATCGTGGGCTGGGCGATACGACCAGACCAGTTCGCCGAGATGGGAAGGGCCGTCCGTCGCGTCGGGATTGTTCCTGATGGCTACCGTCGCGTGAGCATTAGAGATCGCCGCCTCGATCTTGCGGCGGTTACGAATGATCCCGGGTGCGCTCACGAGACGATCGACGTCGTCGGTCGTGAAGGCGGCGACGCGGTCGGGAATAAAACCCTCAAAGGCCTCCCGAAAAGCCTCGCGTTTTGCCAGGACCGTGCGCCAGGAGAGGCCAGCCTGGAATCCCTCCAACACGAGGCGTTCGAAGACGCCCGCCTCGTCGTGGATCGGCAGACCCCATTCGGTGTCGTAGTAGCTGCGTAACAGCTCGTCATGGGAGGCCCATGTTGGCCTGACGAGTCCGTCATCGCTCTCGGTGAGGCCCGCGGCTAGGGGTGGAACTGCGGATTGGGTGAGTGTTGTGTCCATACGGTGATCCTGCGTGAGCGGCGTCCAATGGTCAAGTGACGACATCGAGGCCTGTGGATAACGTCGCCTGGCGAAAGGACCCTGTGGAAACACGCCAGGGGAGTGGCGGG
>ERZ772909.773-NODE-773-length-18803-cov-4.954075_pt1 | contig 18803 bp, 18 predicted proteins | sample MGYA00511137_ERZ772909 | MGnify/ENA primary metagenome ERZ772909 (study PRJEB29015, sample SAMEA2738095) | human oral metagenome | biome: human oral; feature: human-associated habitat; material: saliva | place: China | collected 2270 ... | reverse complement strand
TAGGAATAATAGGAGGTAGTTTAAATGTTTAATGATTATGTTAGCAAAAAGTTTAAATTAGCATACTTTATCTCATCGTTTTTATTAAGCTATTTATTTCTTATTATAATTATGTATGTTCAATATGTAGAGACAAATGGAAAACTTTTTCCTGATTTTCAAATATTAGTAACCACAAAAAAAATAGCCTTCATTATTCTAATTATATTATCTTTGTTCTCACTAAGTTCATTAATCTATGTAAAGCATAAGATTTCAGAGAGCAGGGGTTATTTGAGAATTAACTCAGAAGAAGGTCGGTTAGGATACTCTTATAATAATGGAAGTAGAGAATTTATTTTAGGAGTTTTATTACCTGTGGTTACGACAATTTCAGTTCCAGAAGCTCCTATAACAGGAATTGTTGGGGTGTTACTGATTCAAATAATTTTAGGTTATTTTTTCTGGAACTCAAATGAATTGTTTGTTAATGTTCCCCTAATGCTCTTTGGCTATTCGTTGGTTGTGGGAAAGAAAGGCAATCAAGATTTACTACTATTTGTTCAAAAACAAGATTTAAAAAAATTATTAGGTAAAAATATAAATTTTGTTTATTTAGGAACAGTTACAGATAGTAATCTAGGTATTGTTGGTGAGGAAATTGGAGATGAGTAAAGTGTTAAAAAGAGTTGTTTTAGCTGAAGTAACTGAAGATAAAGTTATCGGGAAGTATTTAAATACTGCAGATGAAGAATTAATAAAAATAGAAGAGAAGATAGAATTTCCAAGTAACAGAAGATTAAAAGAAATAAATGACTTAGGGATTTTCGATAATTCTAAAAGGTTCTCCATTGAAGATTTAACGAACCAAAGTCCCTACTATAAGCTGGTTACCCTTTTTGATATTGATTATTCAGCCTCAGATTCACGTTTGAAAAGTATAGATGATATTAATCATTTAGACTCTGAAAACCCCTTCAATCCTACTCTTGCTCTGTATTATTATACTGAGAATGGGGAAGAATTTATTTTGATTACAACATTAAATGTAAAAAAATTAATAGTAAAGGATAAATTATTTTGGAAATTTAAACAACGAGTAGGGGTTGATGATGGCGTTGATATGATTATACATGAAATTTCTGATAGTTTGGAATTACCTATGTCGAATTTTATATGTATGATTTCTAAGAAAAATAATAACACTTACTCAATCAGGGTTTATGATGTTTTTAAAGTTGATAAGCAATTCCAACTTGGTGCACATATAAACGAGTATGCTAAAAATGTTTTAAATAGATTTTTAAACATGCTATAAACGCCTACACAATCATATTTCAAAAGCAAATGTAAAAAACACAATATGACATATACGTTATATTGCAAAATAACTTTTTGCTCAAAAGCCGAACACATTTCCATTTAAAACTGCCCCCGCCCAATCCATAGCAGCTCTGGCTATGTTAACGTAGAATATGCAAAGTTATCTTCAAGTGGAGGGGAAAATAAGATTCCAAAGAATGGGCGGATTTTATAATAACCGTAATGGGGAATAGGATTAAATGCGAAATAGCGGCCGTCAGAAATTTTTTCTATACGGCCGCTTTGAGGCTTTTAAGGTGAGAGACTTCGGCTCGAACCGGTCCCCCATTACAGTTATTATCAATAAATCCGCAAGGATTCTTTGGAATCATTTTTATTGTCAAAAATCGACAAAAATTCACATTTTACCCTGTAATATTTCACATAAAATAACGATTTATGTATCAAAAAGGTCAGTCGTTCGGGTTATGTTACAGCTTTATTACAAGGTATTATCAATTCAAAGAAAATCAACATCGGCCTAAAGTCCTATGGTATTATAGTACCAAGTTAAGTTTTATTAAAAGCCGTGAACGGCTACTTCGAATATATATTAGTGAAAGACAATGGAGGAAAATCACTTGAAGAAACGTTTATTAACAGTATTAGTAACAGGAACAGTATTATCATTAGGAGCTTTAGCGCCATCAGTTAACGCGCAAGACTACGATTCACAAATCGAAACAGTTAACTCATCAATCGCTAACATTAATGAGAAAAAATCAGCAGTTAATTCTACAATCGATACATTAGCGAAAGAATTATCTGATGTACAAACTAAAATTGATACAACTCAAGCTAAAAAAGCTGAAGTTCAAGAACAAATCGAAACATTAAAAGCTGAAATTGCTAAATTAGAAAAAGTAATCGCAGAACGTAACTCACGTTTAGAAGAACAAGCTCGTTCAGTACAAACAAACGGTGCTCGTTCATACTTAGATTTCTTATTAAACGCTGAAAGCTTATCAGATGCGGTTAGCCGTATCGGTGTTGTAATGGACTTAATGGGTGCAAACCGCGAGTTAATGCAACAACAAGCTGAAGACAAAAAACAAGTAGAATCTAAAGAAGAAGCTCAACAAGAAAAATTAGCTGAACAAGAAGCAGCTGAAAAAGAATTAGCTTCATTACAAACAGAATTAAACGATACTTTCTCTAAAAACAAAGTATTATTAGCAAACCTTTCACAAGAAGAGTTAGCTGAAATCGCAAAACGTGATGGATTAGTTGCTGAAAAAGAAGCTTTCCAAAAACGTTTAGCTGAAGAAAAAGCAAAAGCAGAAGCAGAAGCAGCTCGTATTGCTGAAGCATCTCGTCAAGCTTTAGCAGCTCAAGCTTCACAATCACAAACAACTGCTACACAAACTTCATATGAAGCACCTGCACCAGCAGCAGCTAGCACAGCTTCAACAAGTACAGCTTCAACTTCAAGCTCTACTTCAACACCAGCAGCTCCAGCACAAACATCAAGCTACACTTACACAGCTGGCGGAGGTTTCCCAGCAGTTGACCCAAGTTTCCGTGCTTCACTTAACGGTGGATACTTCGGACAATGTACTTACTACGTATTTAACCGTATGGCACAAGTTGGTACACCAATCGGACACAGCATGATGGGTAACGCGGCTGAATGGCCTTCATACGCTCGTAGCTATGGATACTCAGTATCTAACTCACCTTCAGCTGGTTCAGCAATCGTATTCCAACAAGGTTTAGCAGGTGCTGACCCAACTTACGGACACGTAGCTTTCGTAGAAGCAGTTAACGCAGATGGTTCATTATACATCTCTGAAATGAACGTACGTGGATTAAACGTAATCTCTTACCGTACAATCTCAGCAAGCGTTGCAGCTCGCGCAACTTACATCCGTTTCTAATATGAAATGAAATGACCGTCTCCTGAAAGGGAGGCGGTTTTTGTTTGCACTTTTTAGGGAAGCGTTGCTTTAATTGGAATAGGTTGACACATTCCCTCGCATTCCTTATGATAAAGAAAAAACGTAAGGAGTATTTTAATGAAGAAAATTTTGAAATTATCCATTCTATTATTGGGGGCATTATTTGTTTTACTAGGATGTAGCTCAGAAGCTAAAAGTGAATTTACTTTAGATTTAAGTGATATAAAACAAAAAATAACCTATGTATACGATAAAGAAAAAGATTCAGTTTCATCTATAACATTTAATCTCATCTACGACATTTCAAAAAGTAAAGATATTGAAGAAAAAGCACGTAGTACCGCAAAACTAATAGTAGACGACGCGAATAGAATTGAAGGGGTTAAAGTCACTCAATCTGATAGTGCAAAAGAACTAAAGATAACGATTGAAGTGGATCTAAAGAAGTTCAACTATGATGATGAGAAGACAGCTGCTAAAGCACCAGCTCTCTATAGTAGTGTTCATACAGCGGTAATAAAGAAAAATGATATTTATAGCTTTGAAGAATCTAAAAAGAGTATTTTAAAAGAAGGATTTAAAGAAGTGAAATAGTCGAATAGAAACTTGGATTGCAGTGAATGGAATCCAAGTTTTTTTATATAAATGACGAGTGTGGATGTCAACAGAATTTGACAAACGATAGTTCATTTTCTATGATTAAGGCAAGTCAGATTAAAGGGAGTATATTAATGAAGAAAATCTTGAAATTATCTATTATATTATTGGGAGCATTATTTGTTTTACTAGGTTGTAGCTCAGAAACAAAAAGTGAATTTGTGTTACAAAAGACGGCTAGTAAGACGAATTTAATCTATGTATACGATAAGGAGAAAGATTCGGTTTCAAAACTAACGATGAATATCGTCTACGACATCACTAAAGATGAACGGTACACAGAAGCCGTGCGTAATCAGCGAGACGAGATGGTAGCAGAGATGGAAGGAATCGAAGGCGTTACATTCACTAAAAAGGACGATAATAACTATATTACGCTAACCGTTGAAATCGACGTTCAAAAATTTAAGTTCGATGATATAGCCAGTCGTAAGAAAGCTCCAACGTTCTATAACACTGTTAATGCAGCGTTGATAAGAAAGAATAATATTGTTAGCTATGAAGAATCTAAAAATGCGATTTTACAATACGATTTTAAAGAAGTGAAATAAAGGAGTATTCTCATGAAGAAAATCTTGAAGTTATCGATTGTATTATTAGGAGCATTATTTGTATTACTAGGTTGTCGTTCGGAAAGTAAATCAGTCTTTGTTTTACAAACAGAACATTCAAAGGTCACTTATACCTATGTATATGACAAAGGAAATGACACAGTTTTATCTCTAACAACCGATGTAGTAGTACGTTTGTCAGGGGTTCAGGAATTTGCAACAGCAACACGTCAAAAACGAGATGAACTCGTGAATCAAATGAAAGATATCGAAGGTGTAAAAGTTACTACGTCAGATGGCGAAAAAACAATAGGTTTCACTATTGAAATAGACGTGAAGAAGTTCAAATTGGATGACGCAGAAAGTCGTGAAAAGGCGCCAAGTTTATATCAAACAATGGATACCGCACTGATTAAGAAAGATGATAAAGTCAGCTTTTCAGCCTCTAAAGAAAGCATTGAACGACTTGGACTTGAAGAGCAAAAAGAAGAGAAATAAATATAGCAGCACTTGGATTATGGCAAACGTAATCCAAGTTTTTTTATTGGAGAAACAGCATAAATGCAGCTTTATTGAGGCAGAGAGATTGCCTAACGGACACTGAGGTGCTACAATACAAACATAAATAACATTTTCGGGGCAAGGTGAAATTCCTGACCGGTGGTATAGTCCACGAGCCGATTGGCATGATCTGGTGCAATTCCAGAACCGATAGTATAGTCTAGATGTGAGAAAATGGCACTATTTCAACAAGTCTATTTGACGAGCAGTATTGAAAGGTCCATTTCAATGCTGCTTTTTTCTTTGAAACTGAGAAACAGTGCAATTTCCTTCGCCCTATGAAGGAGGACGTACCATGAGTACAAATGTAAGAAAGTCGAACAGAACATCGGCTAAAAAAATTGTTCTAGTAGGAGTTTTTGGTGCGATTAGTACCGTGTTAATGCTGTTGTCATTCAACGTACCGTTTATCCCAACATTCGTGAAGCTCGACTTCTCGGATTTACCAGTGTTGCTGGGTGGGTATCTTCTTGGACCATTACACGGAAGCTTGATTGCGCTCATCAAAGTATTGCTCAACTTCTTCTATAATGGGTCAATGACCTTTGGAATCGGAGAAACAGTGAACTTAATCGGTAGCTTAAGCTTTATGTTACCAGCAGTGCTTTACTATCAACGCCGCCGTAATTTCAAATCAGCGGTGATTAGCTTAGTCATCGGTACGATTTCAGCGACAGTGGTGTTACTGACAGCGAACTATTTCGTGATGTTCCCACTTTACGCAACAGCAATGAACTTCCCAATGGAAAAAATCGTGGCTGCAGCACATGCATTAAACCCATTTGTAACAGACTTAGGGTCATTAATGGCATTTGCATTGCTTCCATTTAATATCGTGAAGTTTGGGCTAAATAGCGTCCTTGCGATGTTGATGTACAAACGTTTGGCACAAACCTTAAAATTAGAACATTAATCCAGAGTCGGGCTTCGTGCCCGGCTTTTTGTTTAGAGGAAAATTTCTTCTATATAATAGTAGGAAACGGATTGAAAATTTGCGGAAACTCTTTATTTCCAATAGCAATCTATGAAAAAATGAGGTAGGATAGATAAGAATGAGGTGAACCAATGAAAGGAAAAACATGGACCAAGCTGCAACTATCAATCGTTGCACTAAGCGCCGTTCTCATGGGAATGAGCGGCTATTTAACCATTACACAAGGAACATTATTTGGACTAGCGGCACCGACCGTTTCCATTCTATCCATCTTCTTTAGTAGTTTATTGCTTTGGCTCTTTGTCGCAACGGACTGGCCAAGTGTTCTCTGCTATGTGATGTTAGGCATTGGGATGCTTCCTGGAGTGAATTACTCACAGATTTTCAGTCTGTCGTTTGGGAATACAACCTTTGTCTTTTTACTATTTACATTTTTAATGACTTACGCACTTGAACAAACGCCAGCCCTTCGCCGTTTCGTCGCTCGAGCGCTCGGCAGCTCCTTTGCAGGGAAGTCTCCATGGCATTTTATCGGGGCCTTTTACGCCAGCGTTCTTGCCATTAGTCTCTTTATTTCGCCGACGATTCTCTTTATGATTGTCTTCCCGATTTACGAGGAAATCATGGCCGTTCTTGGGTTGAAAAAAGGGGATAGAGAAGCTTCAGTACTCCTGATCGCACTTTTTGCCACGGTGGCAATCGGTACAGCGATGACGCCGATTAACCACGTCTTCTCGGTAACCGCGATGGCACTTTACAAAAATGCAACAGGAATCGCGATTTCCAACGCGCAATATATGATGATTGGAATTCCAGCCGGACTCGTGCTCTTTATCGCGATGGGAGTTGTTCTTAGAACGATTTGGAGAGTGGATTTGTCAAACGTAGAAATGAAACCACTCGACTCCCTCGACTCCCTTCCTGCCAAAACAAAACGCGAAACGGCAACCGTGCTGATTTTCATGGGAGTTGTCTTATTATGGGTGCTTCCAGAACTCGTCGGAGGATTCTTACCTGACGTCGCAGCCTTCCTAAAAACAGCAGGGATGGCATTTCCACCGATGATTGGGGTTATCCTGATGGCGATTCTGTCATTTGACGGGAAACCACTCTTATCGATTCAAGAAGGACTTCAAAAGGGCGTGTACTGGCCAAGTATGTTCCTAGTAGGAGCCACTCTAAGCATGGGAACTCTTGTCACAAAACCGGAATTAGGAGTCATCGGACTTCTTGAAAGTTCACTCGTACCTGTATTTGCGACACTAGCTCCAATTCTTGTCGTTATCATCTTCGTCCTCTGGGCAGGATTACAAACGAATGTCTCTTCAAACTTAGTCACCGTATCGGTCGTCACAACCGTATTAACGACCGTCTATGCGACAGGGTCTGTGGATGTACAAGCTGGAACGATTGCCTGCTTGATTGGATTCATGGCGAGCCTTGCCTTCATGACACCACCAAGCATGCCGTATGTAGCGATTTCAGTCGGTTCTGGTTGGACGAATGCAAAAGATGCCTTTGTATACGGAGGAGGCCTATTCTTACTCAGTGCCGCTAGTGCGATTATTGTAGGCTACCCATTAGGCGTCTTCTTTGGAATTTAAATGAGGAGGAAATCTCTTGTTAGAAAAACAACGCGCAGAAATTGATGCGATTGACCGCGAGATTGTGACGCTCTTTGAACGGCGCATGCAAGTCGTTGTCGATGTCGCTCGTATTAAAAAAGAAAATGGCATTGCGATTTTAGATGCGAATCGCGAAAAAGAAGTGATTCAGAAAGTACAATCGTATTTAAAAGATGCCACTTTAAAAGAAGAATTGGCAGAAGCCTACGAGACGTTGATGAAGGTCTCAAAGGACTATCAGAAAAAAAGAATGAATGACTAATAGAGCAAATCTCTTAGATAGCACGTGATTACTGTAGATCTTTGTGTGGCGGTAATCCTATCTAAGAGATTTTTATATTTTTACTGTATTAAAAGGAAATTCTGTTCCTTCAAGAAAAAAGGTGTTATTGGCAGGAGAAGAGTGCTAGAATAACATTAGATAAAGGCATTGGTGTAAAGGAGTGGAGGGACAATGGAGAATTCCTTAGAAATTATTTTACAAAGGACCAAATGGTTTAGACAAGCTCGATTTGGAATGTTTATTCATTTTGGGCTTTATGCGATTCCTGGAAGGGGAGAATGGATTCGCAGTAATGAACAAATGACAATTGAAGATTATCAACCCTATTTTGACGCATTTAATCCAAGCGAATTCGATGCAAAAGCTTGGGCGAAGGCTGCTAAAGAAGCTGGAATGAAATATGTCGTATTGACGGCTAAACATCACGACGGATTTTGTTTATTTGATTCCGAGTATACAGATTATAAAATTACTAATACATCCTTTGGAAGAGATTTAGTTCGTGAATTTGTAGAGGCAGTAAGAGCGGAAGGGCTTCGAGTGGGATTATATTTTAGTCTACTGGACTGGTATCATCCAGATTATCCAAAGTATGCAGATCGACATCATCCTATGAGAGGGAAAATCGCATATAAGGATGAAACAATCGATTTTGACCGCTATTTGGAATTTATGCATCACCAAGTAGAAGAAATTGTAACGAAGTACGGGAAACTCGATATTCTCTGGTTTGATTTTTCCTACGGAGAAATGTTTGGTGAAAAATGGAAGGCAAGCGACTTAATAGAACTTGTAAGAAAACATCAACCTGATGTGGTTGTTGACAACCGCTTAGAGACTTCTGGAGAGGGCTTCGGAAGTATTGCAAGTGAGAAGATTCATTCCTATTCTGGAGACTTTGTCAGTCCCGAACAAATCGTACCGCATGAAGGGATTCGGAATGTAAAAGGGGAATTGCTACCGTGGGAACTATGTCTCACGATGAATAACCATTGGGCCTATAACCCAAGTGATAAACTCTATAAGAGTCCTAAAGTACTCATTCGTAAACTGGTGGAATGTGTTAGTAAGGGTGGAAACATGATTTTAAATGTTGGACCTACTGCTAAAGGAAACTTTCCCAAAGAGAGTCTTGAAATTTTACAGGGCATTGGAGAATGGATGAAGAAGAATGGCGAATCTATCTATCGTGGAGGATTTGTGGATTTACCAAAACCAGAATGGGGCTATTATACGAAGGATGGTAAAAATCTATACGCACATGTTTTCGAACAACCGATTGGTCCGATTGCTTTAACGGGGATTCATCGGGAACAAATTCAACGAATGAGTTTTGTACATGATGGTAGTGAAGTGAGAATTTCCAATAGTTGGACTACTTTAGCTTTTCAAGACATTTGTTTTGCACAATATGGAGAAATTGGGGCTTATACCTATCCATTGCCAGATGAGGTGGACAGTGTTATCAAAATCGAATTAAAAGAAGAAATCTGATGGTATAATGAATGAACAAAGGAGGGGCTACATGTTAGAACACTTATCTTTTAAAGGCGAGTGGAGAGCGTATCAAAAGCGTATCTTAGAAAAGAGCGAGTCGATTATGGCGGATGGCCATATTCACTTAGTGGCGGCTCCAGGTTCTGGGAAAACGACGCTAGGAATTGAATTTATTCGTCGTAATAGTAAGCCGGCGCTTATTCTAGTGCCAACCGTGACGATTCGCCAGCAGTGGGTAGATCGTATTCGTGAGGCGTTTTTGGACACGGAGAGTCTAGCCGATGAAATGATTTCGCAAAATCTGAAACAGCCAAAGACGATCACCGTTGCGACGTATCAAGCTTTGCACAGTGCTATCAATCGTCTGGAAGGTGACGCGGAAGTTGAGGATACGGACGATGTAGTCGAAACCGAGCATTTTGATTTTAAAGGAGTCGATATTGTTAAACTCTTTAAGGAAGCAAATCTTGGAACATTATGCCTTGATGAGTGTCATCACTTGCGAAATGAATGGTGGAAGAGTCTAGAAACCTTCCGTAAATCCTTTGCGGATATCAATGTGATTTCGCTGACGGCAACACCTCCATATGAAGGAGAGCCTGCACTATGGGAACGTTATGTAGCCATGTGTGGGGAAATCGATGAGGAAATTACCGTTCCAGAACTCGTCAAAGAGGGCAGTTTGTGTCCGCACCAGGACTATGTGTATTTCTCTTTCCCAACGAAGGAAGAAGAGAAACAACTCGATCAGTTCTCTACACAGAAGAGAGCCTTCTTGAAAAAACTATCCGAGGATTCGATGTTTTGCGAGGCGGTTAGAACTAGCCGCGCGCTCGATGGTACCATTTCGGAAGATGAACTCTTAAACGAGCCGAAGTATCTCTCGGCAACACTGATTTTTCTACGTCATAAAGGAATCGAGTTCCCGAAACATTTTCAACAATTACTAGGGGCAAGCCTCCTTCCAACGTTTGACTTGGCGTGGTTTGAAATCCTCTTACAAGGAATGTTATTCGACGTGCCGCATTGGTATGATTTGTCCGAAGAAGAGTTGAAAGAGTTGAAGAGTGAATTGAAATCTCTGGGCCTAATCGACCGCAAACAAGTACAGCTGCTTCGCAATAAAAAAATAGACCAACTATTGAACCAATCTCTTGGGAAATTAAATGCTGTTAGAGAAATCTTTAAAGCGGAACACGAAACATTAGGTAACGACTTGAGACAACTGATTCTAACCGACTTCATTCGAAAGGACTTTGAGGTGCACTTAGGAAATCCAGATGTGCAGTATAGCCAACTGGGCGTGTTGCCTTACTTCGAAGTTCTTCGTAGAGAGCTTGTGGAGCAACAATTAGACGTTCCTGTGGCCGTTTTAACGGGAAGTCTCGTCATTATCCCAACAAGTGTAAAATCGCGTCTAGAAGCCCTTTTTGGAGCCGATAAGATTACCTTCCAACCGGTAGGACAACTAGACGAGAAGGACTATGTGAAGGTTCGTTTAGTCGGGTCGCAACATGATTTAGTCAGCGCCGTGACACAGCTCTTCCAAGAAGGGCAGATTCATGTCGTGATTGGAACAAAATCTCTCCTCGGCGAAGGATGGGATGCACCGTGCGTGAACTCATTGATTCTCGCTAGCTTTGTCGGTAGCTTTATGCTCAGCAATCAGATGCGAGGTCGCGCGATTCGCATTTGGCCGGAAAATCCGGATAAGACAAGTAGCGTTTGGCATCTGGTGTCGATTAATCTTGCGGAGAAAAAACTCTTCAAGAAGAAAGAAGACGAAGAGGATTTACCAATCGGAATCGATAGCCCAGATATGGAATTGTTACAGCGCCGTATGAAGCAGTTTTTAGGCCTACACTACAATGAGAATACGATTGAATCGGGTGTGGATCGTTTAGACCTTGGCAATATCGAGTTCACGAAGAAGAATTTGACAAAACTCAACCAAGAAACCATCAGCCGCTCGCGTAACCGCGAAGAGTTGAGAGAGCGCTGGAATGAATCCCTTCCGCTTCTAGAAGACATGGAAGTCTCTAATGAAGTACAAGTGGACAAGGCATTCTTGCCGACCGTTCTTCTAACAGATGCACGAAAAATTCTCACCTATGCGCAAGCCATCGTACTAACGGAATTTATCGTCTATTTAGTCCTCGATTTTGCTAGAGGACCATCCCAACTCTTATATCCAGTGTTCATCCTGTCGCTTATCGTGTTAAATATCGTCTGGTTGAGATATTTCCTATACAAGAGTCCGTATAAACGCCTCGAACTCTTTGCGGAAGCCGTTCGAAAAGCCTTGCTTGCATCAGGACACTTGCAGACACAAAACTGTAAGGCCAGAGTCGTTCGTGGGGATAAGGATTCGATTCAAACCGCCACTTATCTAAAAGGCGGAACCTTGCGTGAGAAGGAACTCTTCGCACAGGCGCTATCGGAATTCTTTGCTCCAATCGAGAACCAGCGCTATATTCTAAGAGCTACGACTTGGGTGAATGACCAAACGAAATATTTTGCCGTCCCAAGTATGTTTGATAAACGCAAAGAAGACGCCGTTGCCTTTGTAGCCAACATCGAAAAATACATTGGCAAGTACGAAATCATCTACACTCGTAATGTAGAAGGGCGTCATATTCTCTTAGATGCACGTCTGAATGCATTAGGAAATAAACAAGAACGTACTTTCTCTAAGAAGAAAGTCACGTCTAAATTAAAATAAACACATAAAGAATCTAGCCAGAAAACGACTAGATTCTTTCTATTTTTACGGTAAAATCCTTGCATTCTATTTCAAACTATTGTAAGATATCTGAGTACGAAATTTTAATATTTGCTGGAGGGGTAGCGAAGTGGCTAAACGCGGCGGACTGTAAATCCGCTCCTTCGGGTTCGGCAGTTCGAATCTGCCCCCCTCCATTATTTGGAATTGAATTTTCAAAAACTATATAGGGGTATAGTTTAAAGGTAGAACAGCGGTCTCCAAAACCGTTAGTGTGGGTTCGATTCCTGCTACCCCTGTTATCATATTATGGCGATCGTGGCGAAGTGGTTAACGCATCGGTTTGTGGCACCGACATTCGGGGGTTCGATTCCCCTCGATCGCCCTTTTTCTTGGGGTATAGCCAAGCGGTAAGGCAACGGACTTTGACTCCGTCATTCGTTGGTTCGAATCCAGCTACCCCAGTAGGATAGACAGCTTCGGCTGTCTTTTTTATTTCCTAATTTTTTATTAAATTTTCTCAGATACTCTTGATTTAAAGTACCTAGTCCGTGATGATGGTCGTAAAGGTGGGAGTTAGAGAAAGGAGCAAAGGTGATGAAAAAGTTTAGTACCTATTATTGGAAATTCATAATGGGAATGATAGTACTAACGAGTGTCATAACAATATATGCCATGAATCAAGGTAGTTCACTATTAGCTAAAGATGGGGAAGTCGTCTTATTTGTTTTTCTAATGGCTTTATTAATTATGGTTGTTGAACAATGGAATGGAAAAACATGGAAAAATTCTCCATTAATTGTATTGGGAGAAATGATGTTTGCGATTATGTTAACACCAATCTTTTTTATGTCGTATCGTTATATGGCAGAAGTGTTAAGTTTAGGATGGATTCTTCATTTATCTAGTCCAATGGTTTTATTCATGCGATTACTTGGAATGATGCAATATGTATTAGTATTGGTAAATCCAATTATGGCAATTTTAAAAGCTATTCAATTTGTGAAGACTCCTTATGAAAATAAAATTAGTTAAAATAAACTCTCAGAATGATGGAAGTTCTATCGTTCTGAGAGTTTATTTTGTGAAAGAATGGAATAATTGAAGGATTTTCAGTTAAAAGACTAGGATTTTTCTTGAAAACGGTTTATAATGACTTCATAAAGAAAGGGTTTAAAAAGGCTAGGAGAGGAGGAATAATCATGAATGAAATAGAATTAGTGTGTTTTAGAATGATTAGTGCATTAGGGGCAGCTCGTTCTGCTTTTATGGAGGCAATGGTAGCCGCAAAAAAAGGAAATTTTGAAGAAGCTCAATCTCTGATTGAGGAAGGTCAACAGCAACGATTAAAAGGACATGAAATACATTTTGAATTATTACAAAAAGATAGTTCAGGAAATAAGGTACCTTTTTCGTTGCTTTTATTACATTCAGAAGATCAATTGATGAGTGCAGAAATTTTACAAGTAACAAGTGAAGAAGTGCTCGCATTATATCAACGATTGGATAAAATTGAAAAATCATAAATCATTGGAGGAAGAGTTATGAAACGTGTTTATTTATTTTGTAATGCAGGAATGTCTACAAGTTTAGTGGCAAGTAAGATGCAAGAAGTTGCGAATCAACATCAATTGCCAATTGAAGTCAAAGCATTTCCTGATGTTCAGCTAGATTCTGTAGTTCAAGAATTTCATCCGGATGTCATTTTGTTAGGGCCTCAAGTGAAATTCAAATTTAATGCTACTCGTGATAAATATGAACCTACTGGTATTCCTGTAGAAGTGATTAATTTGGAAGATTATGGGAATGTCAACGGGGAACGTATTTTGAAACGCGCGATTCAACTCATCAAAAATAAAAAATAGGAGGAATTGTTATGTTTGCTTCGTTAGAAAAAGTAATGGGAAGTTCCGCGGAAAAATTAGGCAATAATAAAGTCTTAATCGCGATTCGTGATGGTTTCTTAGTATCCACACCATTAATTATTGTGGCTTCTATTTTCCTTGTTATTGCGAACTTTCCAATACCAGGTTATGTTGATTTCTTAGCTCAATTTTTTGGTCAAGGTTGGCCAAGTAAAATGGATGCTGTCATTGATTCAACATTTAGTGTTTTAGGCTTATTAGGGGCTTTTGGAATTGGATATGCTTATGCTCGTCAATTAGAAAATGATCCAATTGCGGGTGGAGCCGTTGCTCTTGTCTGCTTCCTTATTATTACACCGAAAGTTCATTCTGATTTCGTAAATGCAGCGAATGGTAAAGCTTTTAATGGATTTGCATTAGGGCATTTAGGGTCAGCAGGAATGTTTTTAGCCATGTTAACAGCTATTATTTCTGTAAAAATTTTTGTGACGGTTAAAAACAAAGGTTGGGTTATTAAAATGCCTGATGGTGTTCCGCCAGCTGTAACTCAATCATTTGCAGCATTAATTCCAAGTGCATTTGCAATGTTCTTCTTCTTTGTAGTGTATTTAGTATTCTCAGCAACAGATTATCAATACGCTCATAATTTTATTTATAAAATTTTACAAGCACCATTAATGGGATTTGGACAAAGCTTGATTTTTGAACCAATTTATCAATTCTTATCTACTTTATTCTGGTTCTTTGGTATTAATGGTCCTGCTGTAACGAATACGGTATTTAATCCAATTCATTTAGCTTTAACAGCAGAAAACTTAGAAGCCTTTAAACAAGGAGCAACACTTCCTAATATCTTTACAGGTCCATTCGGAGATTTCTTTGGAAACTTTGGTGGTGGCGGTAGTACATTGTCACTTGTTTTCTTAATGGTATTCTTCGGAAAATCAGAACGTATGAAAAAATTAGGACGTTTAGCTATTGTTCCTGGTATTTTTGGGATTAACGAAATGATTATTTTTGGATTACCAGTTGTATTAAATCCATTAATCGTAATTCCATTTATTTTAACACCATTAGTAAATACAATTTTAGCGACTATTGCTACGCTAATTGGGTTGATTCCATATACGACAGGAGCAGCACTTCCTTGGACAACACCATTCTTCTTCTCTGGTTGGTTAGCCACAGGAAGTATCGTAGCAGGTTTATTCCAAATTGTATTAATTATTATCGGAATGTGTATTTACTATCCATTCTTTAGAGTGATTGATAAACAATATCTTCATGAAGAACATCAAGCTGCTCATTCATTAAGTGATGAATTAGATGAATTGTCATTAGATGATTTAAGTTTTGATGATTTATAAAAAGTAATAAACGAGTAGAAAAGTTGAACGTGCGGAGGTGGGAAGACAACAGAAATGAGAGCATTTCTGTCGTTATTCCCACTTTTTTTGAAGGGAGAATGCATATGCGAGTGATATTATTTTTGAATCAAATACAAGCGGGTTATGGTGGAAAGGAAAGAGCAGATACTCCTCTTGGGTTAGAAAAAGGAGGAATTGGCTCCTACTTAATGTATAAAGATTACTTTTTAAAAGAAAATTTACAAGTGTTAGCGACTGTCTATTGTGGTCCAGATTATTTTGCGAATCATAAGGAAGAAGTGCTTCATAAAATTCATAATTTGATTTTGAAAACAAAAGCAGAAGTGTTATTTGCGGGTCCATGCTTTAATGATGAAACTTTTACAGAGATGGCAGCGAATGTAGCTTCTTTTATTGAACATCAAACGGATTGTAAAACGTATGTAGCTTGTTCGAAAGAAAATGAAGAGATCATTCAACAATTCAAGGAACATACGACAATGATTGAAATGCCTAAAAAAGGTGCGGTTGGTTTGAATGAAGCATTGAAAGACATTGCACTCATTATTGCGCATGATCAACAAGATTCGAAACGGATTTATCGTTAGAAAGGGAGCGAGTGAAGTGGAGTTACGTACCTTATGTAGTCTACCTGGAGTTTCTGGAGATGAGTATGAAGTCCATCAATATTTATCTCATGAATACCAACAATTGAATTTAGACTTGAAAAGAGATAAATTAGGTTCAATTTTTGGAGAGAGACTAGTGGAGAATAGTCCTTTTAAAGTGATGATTAGTTCCAATATTGATGAATGTGGAGGGATGATTGACGATATTCATGAGAATGGATTATTGTCTTTTGTGACCATTGGAGAAGTTTTGCCAAAAGATTTTCTTCACCAACGAGTTTGTCTATTAACACGACATCATCAACGAGTTTATGGCTATGTCCTACAAAAACAAGAGCACTATTGGATTCATATAGGAGCTAAATCTTTAAAAGAAGTGGAAGAGTTTGGGGTTCAAGTAGGAGATACTTTTGTCTTAGAAATTCCAGTGATTGAAACAGAACAAACAATTTTAAGTAAAAATCTATCGAATCGAGCTGGAATTTATGCTGCCTATCAGCTGATGGAAACAATGTCCTCTCTACCTTATACACTTAGTATTGGAGGAATTGCTCAATCGATTGTGGGATATAGAGGAGCCATTACGGCTACAAATACGATATTGCCTGATGTATCGATTGTATTAGATGTAGCACCCGTTAGAGATTATGCAGAACAAACAGTCTATATTCGTTATTTTGATAAGACATTATTACCGAATGTTTCGTTAGTGAAAGAAATCAAAACAGTTGCTCAAAGTTTAGGATACGAAGTGAAAGCAAATGTCCAAGAAAAAGGGACGGATGGGTCGTTTATTCATAAATCTTTAGCAGGAACACCAACGGTTGTGGTTGTGATTCCGCTAAAAGAAGAAGGAGAATTGGTCCAATTATTGAATAAGGAAGATTTGAAACCTGTTATTCACACGCTTCAAGTATTTTTAGAAAATCTAACCTTCCAAAAAGTTCAGCAACTGGCTTTCCAAGAAAGTTGGTGAAGCTATGTTAGAAAATCATCAAATAGACTTATTAAAAACATTGAGTAATCTTGTAGGCATCTCAGGACATGAAGAGCAAATTTTACAATTTGTTTCAGAACAACTTCCTTTTTGTACGAAAGAACAAGATAAATTAGGGTCAGGATTATTTTCGTTAGGCGAGGGTGACCTTTCCATTATGTTTGCGACTCATATGGATGAAGTGGGATTTGTTGTTTCTTCGATAAATGATAGAGGCTATGTATCGATTCAACCTGTCGGAAATATGTGGGCGCATACTTTATTACAACAATTAGTCATCATTACAACGAGTGATGGTCGACAATGGACGGGAATTATTGGAGGTCCTCAAACGCATGCGATTTCTCCAGAAGCTCGTAAAAAAGTTGTTGCAATGGAAGATTTATTCGTCGATTTGGGTGTTGAGAATCGGGAGTCTATTCAAGAAATGGGCATTGAAGTAGGGGATGTTGTGAATTTAGTGAGTACTTGCCAAACGATTGGTTTGAATCAGGAATATATGATTGGGAAAGCTCTCGATAATCGAGTGAGTGTTTCTTTAGGAATTTGGCTCATGCAAGCTTTAGAACATCAACAGATATCTAAAAAAGTGACATTAGCAACAACGATTCAAGAAGAAGTCGGATTAAGAGGCGCACGTACGACCGCTTTCCAAGAAAAGCCTTTAGTTGCTTTTGCGGTTGATACAACATTAGCAGGAGATACTCCAGCCAATCAAAACCATACGAAACTAGGGAAAGGCGTCTCGCTTACTGCCATTGATAATATGACAGTAACGAATCGAGGGTTGCTCATTTATTTGGAAAATCTTTGTAAGAAACATCAAATACCTTATCAAATTGGTTGTTTTACAAAGGGTGGAACAGATGCAGGAAATATTTATAAGTCTGAAACGGGAATTTTAGCGACAACTTTATCAATTCCAATTCGTTATATGCATACGCATCAAAGTATTGTACATTTAGGAGATATCGAAGCAACTCTTCGATTAATGTGTGCGATTTGCGAAGATTTAACGATTGAAAAATACCATCAAATACTAGAATACAATTATCAATATGGAATGGAGGAGTGACTATGTGGGGAATGATTGCCACTTGGAGAATGGCGCTAGAAGGAGTCCAAGAGGCTGTGCAGACATTAGAACAACAGGCATCTTCTGGAGATGCAATTGAAGTAGCGATTAAAGCAGTTGAAGACTTTCCTTATTATAAATCAGTTGGTTATGGAGGACTTCCTAATGAAGTGATGGAAGTGGAATTAGATGCAGCCTATATGGATGGAACAACTCTAGATTTTGGAGCGGTATGTGCCATTCAAGATGTGGCGAATCCCATTTCAGTGGCTCGTCAATTGAGCTTACAATCGGTGAATAATGTATTAGTTGGAATTGGTGCTCAAGCTTATGCACAAAAGCAGGGATTTGAACGGAAAAATATGTTAACCGATCGCGCAAAAATTCATTATCATAATCGTGTTAAAGACTTACAAACGGAATCTTTAATCCCTTATGCAGGTCATGATACCGTTGGGATGGTTAGCCTAGATACAACTGGAAAAATGGTCGCAGGAACTTCTACAAGTGGACTATTTATGAAAAAAAGAGGACGTGTTGGAGATTCACCGTTTATTGGTTCTGGCTTATATGTGGATAGCACAGTTGGTGGGGCAACTGCTACAGGTTTAGGGGAAGATTTGATGAAGGGAATTATTTCCTACGAAATTGTTCGATTAATGGAACAAGGAATGCATCCTCAACAAGCGTGTGAAATAGCAGTTAAGAATTTATCTAGAAAATTAATTCAACGAAGAGGAAGTACGGGGGATTTATCCGTTGTAGCGATGAATCACAAAGGAGAATGGGGAGCTGCAACAA
>ERZ772909.769-NODE-769-length-18939-cov-4.221034_pt1 | contig 18939 bp, 15 predicted proteins | sample MGYA00511137_ERZ772909 | MGnify/ENA primary metagenome ERZ772909 (study PRJEB29015, sample SAMEA2738095) | human oral metagenome | biome: human oral; feature: human-associated habitat; material: saliva | place: China | collected 2270 ... | reverse complement strand
TTAATTATGGAAGGATTAGCTAGAAAAGATAAAGATGGAAAATCTGTTCCAGGATTAGCTGAAAAATGGGAAGTTTCACAAGATGGACTTAAATGGACATTTCATTTAAGAGATGCTGTTTGGGCAAATGGAGATAAAGTAACGGCACAAGATTTTAAAGCAGGATGGATGAGAGAATTAGATCCAAATACAGCAGCAGAAAATGCGTACTTAATGTTTATGATAAAAGGAGCAGAAGACTATAATTCAGGAAAAGGATCAGCTGATGCAGTAGGAATTAAAGTTATAGATGATAAAACTTTAGAAGTAGAATTAGCAGTTCCAACAGCTTATTTTGATGATTTGATAACATTTAAAGCGTATATGCCTGTAAATGAGAAGTTTTTAGCTAAAAAAGGGGATAAATATTTTGCTGAAGATGCAGCAAATACTTTAGCAGTTGGACCGTATATTTTAAAAGAATGGAATCATGATTCTGAATTGAAATTAGAAAAAAATCCTAAATATTGGGATGCAAAAAATGTAAAAGTTGACAATATTACATTAAAATTAATGGAAGATTCAACAGCTTCATTTAATGCGTTTAAAAATAAAGAAATAGATGTAACAAAAGTAACATTCCAACAAGCAAAAGAATATGCTGGGAAACCTGAGTTGGTAAAAGCTGCTGACGGAGGAGTTTGGTACTTATTATTAAATAATAATATAAAACCACTTAATAATGCAAAAGTAAGAAAAGCGTTACAAATGTCAGTAAATAGAGAAAAATTAATTGAAAGTGTTTTAGAAAATTCTGAAAAATTAAATACGACATTTACTCCATCAGGAATTGGAATAAATGGACAAAAAGGAGATTTTGCTTCAGAAGTTCCAACAAAAATAGCAGAATTTAATGTAGATGAAGCTAAAAAATTATTAGCTGAAGGGCTTAAAGAAGAAGGAATGACAAAAATGCCTGAATTAGAAATGATTTTTGCTGATTCTGGAAGTACAAAAGCGATAGCTGAATATGTGCAAGAAACTTTAGGTAAAAATTTAGGGATAAATTTAAAATTAAGTATTGTAACAGGAAAAGAAAGAATTAAAAGATCAAAACAAAGAGATTACCAAATTGCAATAGCAAACTGGACAGGAGATTTTAAAGATCCAATAACTTATTTAGATATATTTGATTCAACAAATAAAGGTGCAAATAGAGGAGACTTTACAAATGCGAGATATGACGAGTTATCAAAAATAGCAAAATCTACTGCAGATCCAGCTGTTAGAGTGCCTGCTATGATTGAAATGGAGCAAATTATTGCAGATCAAGTGCCAGTAGTTGTATTGTTCCAAAGACAAAAAAATTATTTAGTAAATCCAAAAGTTCAAGGATTAGGATTTGTTGCGATTGGTGGAGAATTTAATTTTAGAGATTTATTTATGGCAAAATAAATAAATAAAAAATCAATAATTTAAAAATTTTTTGAATGAAAGACTTACGATTTTGTAGGTCTTTTATTTTTTTGAAAAAAATTTGATAAATTGTTTTATAAACAATGACAAATCGTAAAAAATAATGTATAATGATATACATAGATTAGATGAATTTTAATTAAATTAAAATAGAAAAATTAAAAGAAAAAAATGAGAAGGGTATAGAGATAATGAATAAAAAATTTAGAGGGGTAATATTTTTTTTATTAGGAGTATTTTTTTTAATTCTTTTATTAGGTAAAAATAAAATAGAGCAAGAAAATATTACGTTATTGTTACAAATATTAAATATAGGAAGTTTTGTTTTTGGAAAAACAATATGGTTTGTAAGTATATTTTTAATTGTAATGGGAATAATTGATTTTATTTTTAACGATATGAAAATAAAATTCCATAAATCTAAAGTAGTAGCTTTAATAATTTGGTATTTAGCTTGGGCAATATTGTTGATTAAAAAATATGTAGCAATGCCTTTTACAACTAATTTTTCGGAATCTGCTCGAGAACTTTTATCCATTGGATTTAATGGACAAAGTGGAGGTTTTATAGGAGCATTAGTCTCGATGCCGTTATATCAAGTTATTCATTTGCCAGTTTTAAAAACAATATTGAATGTAATTATTGGAATTTCAATAGTAGTAATTTTTAAAGAAGTAATAATATTAGTATATACATTATTAGTTGGAATTATAAAATATTATATGAGTGATGATTATAAAAAGAAAATGCAAATATTAAAAGCAAAAAAACTTGCAGAGAAAACGGAATATATTGATTCGCAGAAAAAAAGAAGAGAAGAATTAAGAGAAAAATTAATTGAATCAAGAAAAGAAAAATTGAGTTTTGAAATATCAAGAAAACCGAAAGAAACTATTTTTGATAAAACAAAAACGTATTCTGAGTCAGAGCTTATAGATAAGGAGAAAGAATGGCTACAGTTTTGGGAAGAAACAAAACATAAAAAAAATGAAGTAAAAACGGAAGAAATTAAAGAAAAAAATGAAAAAGCAAAAGATATTGAAATATTAAAGGAAGAAGAGCTTTTAAATATAATTACTGAAGATGTAAAAAAAGATGAAATTACAAAGTCTGAGGTAGAAAAGGCAGAATCTAAAATAGAGGAAGAAGAAAATTCAAAAAAAGAAATTAATGAAATTGAAAAAATAAAAGAGTATACAGAGTACTATCAAGATTTTGAAAAAATAAAAGATGATAAAGAATATGAAGATTATCACGAATATGATAGTTATAATGATGAAATAAATTATGAAGATTTTGATAAAAAAGATAAAGAAGAAAGAGATATTGCAAAAAGTGAGATTGATTCAAATGAAAATATTCAAGCAAATATGAATTTTGAAAAAGAAAAATTTGAAGATGAAGAAAATGAAACTAGTGAAAATAAAGATTTGGAGAAATCAATTGAAGAAATATTTGTTGCAAAACCAATGGATGAGAATAAAAAACAAAAAATAGAAATGGGAATAGCTGAAAATATTGCTCATTTGGAAGAGGCGTTAAAAGAATTTGGTATTGAAGCAAAAGTAGTTAATTATGAATCGGGACCAACGATAACACGGTATGAAATAACAATACCTAAAGGAGTACGAGTAAATAAAGTAACAGCTTTACAAGATGATATACAACTTAGTTTAGCGGCTAAAAGTGTAAGAATAGAAGCTCCGATTCCTGGAAAAAATACAATAGGAATTGAAGTACCGAATCAAATAAAAGAACCAGTACATTTTTCTAATTTAATTAGAAATCCTAAATTGGAAGAAGGAGCGTTAAATGTAATTTTAGGAAAAAATATTGTGGGGGAAGATAAAATAATTGATATAGCAAAAATGCCACATTTATTAATTGCAGGACAAACGGGATCGGGGAAATCGGTAGCAGTAAACACATTAATTTCAACTTTAATTTCTAAAAAGAAAGATGACGAAGTTAAGTTTATAATGATTGACCCTAAAATGGTAGAAATGATGCCTTATAATGGGATTCCTCATTTGTTAGTACCAGTAATTACTGATCCACAGCAAGCAGCTATTGCATTGAAATGGACGGTTAATGAAATGGAAAATAGATATAGACAGTTGTCTGAAAATGGAGTTAGAAATATTATAAGTTATAATAAGTTAGCGTATGTAGAAAAGATGCCGTATATTGTAGTTATAATAGATGAATTGGCAGATTTGATGATGGTTGCGTCTGGAAGTGTAGAAGAGTCAATTGCAAGAATTGCACAAAAAGCAAGGGCTGTTGGAATACATTTGGTTGTAGCGACACAAAGACCGTCGACAGATGTTATAACTGGAATGATTAAAGCAAATTTACCAAGTAGAATATCATTTTCGTTAAGATCACAAATAGATTCAAGAACTATATTAGATAGTCCGGGAGCTGAAAAATTATTAGGACAGGGAGATATGCTGTTACTTGAGAACGGATCATCAAATCCAGAAAGAATACAAGGAGCTTGGATTTCAGATGAAGAAGTAGAACAATTAACAACAGCCTTAAAATCTAATAAAAAAGTTGTTTATAGAAATGAAATATTAGAAGATATATCTCAAGAAAATAAAGATGTAGATCCTCTGTTTGATAATGCTATAGATGTAATAAAACAAGAGAAAAAAGTTTCTATTTCATTATTACAGCGTAAATTAAATGTTGGATTTAATCGTGCAGCTAGAATATATGAGCAATTAAAGGATAATGGAATAATAAGTGACGATAATCAGCTTTTAATTGATGATTTTGAATAAAATAAAAAATATAAGAAAGGAATAAATACAATGAAATTATTTAATTTTTTTAAAGGATTTGGAAAATTTAAAATAGGAGAAAAAGGAACAAAAGAAATAGGGATTGATTTAGGAACGGCAAATACAGTTGTTTATGTGAAAGGTGAAGGGATACAGATTGATGAGCCTACATATGTAACAATAAATGTGAAAACAGAGGAAATTGATTTTATTGGAGAAAAGGCAAAAGAAATAATTGGAAGAACAGCTAAACATACTCAAGTTATAAGACCTTTAAAAAATGGAGTTATATCTGATTATGAAATAACAGAAAGAATGTTATCTGAATTTTTGAAAAAAATAAAAAAAGATAAATTTCAAAGTTCAAGAGTTATAATTTGTGTGCCGAGTGGTGTAACTCAAGTTGAAAAGAGAGCAGTAGTTGAAGCTGTGAAAGAAACGGGTGCAAAAGAGGTTTATTTAATAGAAGAACCTGTAGCTGCAGCTATTGGAGCAGGAATAGATATGTTTGAACCTAAAGGACATTTAATAGTTGACATTGGAGGAGGGACAACAGAAATAGCATTTATTGTATCTGGTGGATCAGCTGCAGCAAAATCAATAAAAATTGCTGGGGATCATTTTAATGACGATATAATTGAATATGTGAAAGAGAAACATAATGTTTTAATTGGCGAAAGAACGGCTGAGATGTTGAAAGAAAAAACGATAAGTTCTAAAGATAGAAAAATTGAGATAGAAATTAGAGGAAGAGAATTAGGACTTGGATTACCTAAAAGTATAAAAGTAACAGCAGAAGAAATGGATAATGCGATTAGAAAAAATGTAGATTTAATAATAGAGGAAATTAAATTAATAATAGAAGAAATTGAACCAGAAATAGCATCTGACATTTATGAAACAGGAATTTGCTTGTCAGGAGGAGGAGCTGGAATAGTTTTATTAAAAGAAAAAATTGAAAAAGAATTAAAATTAAATGTAACAGTAAGCGAACAACCGATTTACGCCGTAATAAATGGAATTGCAAAAGTGTTAGATGATTTTGATGCTTATAAAAACATAATAATAACTCCTGGATTTGAATATTAATTATAAAATGAAAAGAAAATGGAGATAAAATGAATAATAAATTGTTGGAAAGATTAGAGACAATAATATTTCTTTCAAAAGATCCGTTATCAGTTGAAGAATTATCTAAATTTTTTAATATAGATTGTATAGAAATGAAAACGAGTATACTGAAATTAAAAGAAAATAGAAGAGAAACGGGTATAAATATTAAAATTGAAAATGATTTCGTTTCTTTAGTTTCTAATCCGTTATTTGGTGAAGATGTAAAAAACTTTTTTAATCCGGAAATGAAATTAAAAAAATTATCAAAATCAGCAATGGAAACATTAGCTATAATTGCATATAAAGGGCCAATTACTAAGGGAGAAATAGAAAAGATAAGAGGAGTTGGAGTAGAAAAAGTTATGTCAAATTTATTGGAGAAAAATTTGATATATATTTCTGGAAAGAAAAAAAGCATTGGAACACCTAATTTATATGAAGTTACAGAAGATTTTTATAGCTATTTGAATATACAAAAAAAAGATGAACTTCCAGGATACGAGCAATTTGAAAAAATTGAATTAGTGAATAAAATAGGAAATGAAATTAATGAAAACAGTGAAAGTTTAGTAGAAGAAAAAAATAAATAAAAATAGAGGTAAAAAATGAGATTAAATAAATTTATAGCAGATGCTGGAATTTGTTCTAGAAGAAAAGCAGATGAAATGATAAAAGAAGGTAGAGTTACTGTGAATAAACAGGAAGCTATTATTGGCATGGAAATAACGCCTGAAGATGTAGTGAGAGTAGATGGAGAAAGAATAAGAGTTAATGTTGTTCACGAATATTATATGTTGAATAAACCTAAAAGAGTTCTTTGTTCAAATGAAGATAAATTTGGAAGACAATTGGCAATAGATTATATAAAATCTAAAAAAAGATTATTTACTTATGGTAGGCTAGATTATATGACAGAAGGATTGATTATAATAAGCAATGATGGAGAAGTTTATAATCACGTTATGCATCCAAGAAAAAAATTATATAAAAGTTATATAGCAAAATTAGATAGAGAAATAGAAGAAAAAGATATGGATGCGTTAAAATACGGAGTAGTTATAGATGGTAAAAGAACAGCTCCTGCAAAAGTAAAAAGAATAGATAAAAAAGAAATAAGAATTGCTATTTTTGAAGGAAGAAATAGACAAATAAGAAAAATGGTTGAAATTTTGGGCTATACTGTTAATTCGTTGAAAAGAGTAAAAATTGGAGAATTATCATTAGGGAATTTACAAGTTGGAGATTATAGAAAATTGACAGAAGAAGAAATTAAATATTTAAAAAGTTTATAATTATGTTATTTTAAAAACATAATTATTGAGATAAAATATTAAGAAGTATAAAATTTAAAATGTTATTTAATAAAAGGGAAAAGTATGAATGAAAAAGAAATATTTTTAATAGATTTTGATATTACAATTAGTAAAAAAGATTCGACAGATACATTGCTTTCGGTGTATCAGCCAGAATTAAAGGAGGATATTAGGAGAAAATATCGAAGTGGCGAAATTACGATGAGAGAATATTTAAAAGATGGACTAGAATCTTTAAAAATTACGAAAGAACAATTTTTGGAAACTTTAAAATTGGTAAAGATAGATGAAACTTTTAAACATTTTGTAGAAAGTGGTCATAAATTTAAAATAGTAAGTGCAGGAACTACACTTAACATTTTGGGAGCTTTAGAGCATAGTGGAATAAAACTTTCTGAAGATGATGTTATTTCAAATGGAATTTTCTTTGATGGAAATAAAATAACGATTACAAATCCGTATTTAGATGCTGAAGAGTATTATGGTGTTGATAAAAAAGAAATTGTTGAGAAATATAAAAAACAAGGATACAAAGTATATTTTTTAGGCGATGGTCCTTCTGATTATCGTGCGATTGAAATTGCAGATTTTGTATTTGTAAGAAAAGGGACGAGAGCTGTGAAATTTTGTCAAGAAAATGAGATTCCTTTTGAGGAATTTGCAGATTTTGATGAGGTTTTGAGGAAGGTTGGAAATGAAAAAATATAAAGTATATATAGAAGAGCACGTGGTAGAATGTGTTGAAATAGAAGCTAATAGTATATTTGAAGCACGAGATATAGCGGAAAGAAAATATAAAAAAGGTGAGATAGTTTTAGAACCAGGAAATGTAAATAATAAACTTATTGCATTAGAAACAATAGATAAAACAGAGGCGATTGATTGGATTGAATTTTAGGAGGAAAAGTGAAACAATATGAAGCTGTTATTTTAACTCTTGAAAAATTAGGAGGAGTTGCTACTTTAGGAGAATTAAATCATGAGGTATTGAAAATAAAAGATTGTGAATGGAAAACAAAGACACCATTTGCAAGTATTAGACGAATAGTTCAACAAAGAGAAGAAATTTATAAAATAAAGCCGGGATTATATGGTTTAGAACAATTTAGGAAAGAAAATGAATCTAAAGGGATAATTCAAGAGAATGAAAAAAATAAAACTTCTAATGAAATGAGAAAGTTTAATCATTCATATTATCAAGGATTACTTATAGAAATTGGAAATTTAAAAAGATTAGATACTTTTATTCCCAATCAAGATAAAAATAAAAATTTTATTAATAAAAAATTAGGAGAGTTAAGAACACTTGATATAATTCCAAAATTTAGTTATCCAGAATTAATAAATAGAGCATCAACTATTGATGTAATTTGGTTTAATAACAGATTTTTTGAAAATAAAGAGGTAAAATTACCTCATTCATTTTTTGAAATAGAACATTCAACAGATATACAAAATTCATTATTAAAGTATAATGATTTACAGGATTTTCATACAAAAATGTTTATTGTTGCTGATAAAATTAGAAAACAAGAATTTGAGAAAAAAATAAATTATTTGGCATTTAAAAAATTAAAAGCAAATAATAGAGTAGAGTTTTTAAGTTATGATAGATTAGTAGAATTATATGAAATAACTAAGAAAAATTTACAAGAGATAACGTTGTAAAATAATAGGGAATAAAACTTAAGGAGGAAAAATGCTAACAACAGAAGATGTATTGAAAATAGCTAAACTTTCAAAATTGGAGTTTAGTGAAAGTGAAATAGAAAAATTTAGAGTAGATTTAAATAAAATTTTTGATCATATGGAAGAATTGAATAAAATTGATACAACAAATATTGAGCCGTTATTTAATGTGCTTGATTTAAAAGATAGACTTAGAAAAGATGAAGTTGTAGATGCTGGAATTAAAAAAGAAATATTAAATAATGCACCAAACGGAGATGAAGAATTTATTATAGTTCCAAAAGTAGTTGGTGGAGAAAATGTGGATAATTAATAAGCAGAAAGGGTAAAAATATGAGTTTATATAAAAAAACAGCTTCTGAATTGGCTGAGATGATAAAAAATAAAGAAGTAACTTCTGAAGAAATAACAAAGAACTTATTAAATAGAATTGAAAAAACGGAAGATAAAATAGGAGCTTTCGTAAATGTATTTTCTGAAAAAGTATTGGAAGAAGCTAAAAAAAGTGATATTGAAAATAAAAATGATAGCGTTTTATACGGTGTGCCAATAGCAATAAAAGATAATATTGTTTCAAAGGGAGATTTGACAACGGCAGCTTCACATATTTTGAGTAATTATAAAGGAGTTTACGACGCAACAGTTGTAGAAAAATTGAAAAAAGCGGGAGTACCGATAATTGGAAAAGTAAATATGGATGAATTTGCTATGGGGTCGTCAAACGAAAACTCTTCAGTAAAAGTAGTGTCAAATCCTTGGGGCTTAGATAGAGTACCTGGAGGAAGTAGTGGAGGTTCAGCGGCAGCAGTTGCAGCACAGCAAGTACCAATAGCTTTAGGTTCAGATACAGGAGGAAGCGTAAGGCAACCAGCTTGTTTGACGGGAACTGTTGGGATTAAGCCAACTTATGGAAGAGTGTCAAGATATGGACTTATGTCGTTTGGATCATCGCTTGATCAAATTGGAGCTTTAGCGAAAACGACAGAAGATTTAGCGAGAATATTGCAAATAATTGCAGGATATGATGAGAAAGATGCGACTTCGGCAGATGTGGAAGTACCAGATTACTTAGCTGCATTAAAAGCTGACATAAAAGGGCTTAAAATAGGATTACCGAAAGAATATTTTGCAGAAGGACTTGACAAAAATATTAAAAAAGTAATAAATGAAGCTGTGGAAAAATTACAAGAATTGGGAGCGGAAATTAAGGAAGTTTCATTGCCTTACTCAAAATATGCGATATCAACATATTATATAATTTCATCAGCAGAGGCAACTTCAAATTTATCTAGATATGATGGAGTAAGATATGGAGTAAGAGAAAGTGAAGAAAATATTGAAAAAATGTATGTAGAATCGAGAACAAAAGGATTTGGAGATGAAGTTAAAAGAAGAATAATGATAGGAAATTATGTGTTAAGTTCAGGATTCTATGATGCGTATTATAAAAAAGCTTCACAAGTTAGAAGATTAATAAGAGAAGATTTTGAAAGAGCGTTAAAAGAAGTAGATATTTTATTAACACCAGTATCTCCAAATGTTGCGCCTAAAAAAGGAGAGAGTATTGTTGATCCAATACAAACATATTTAGCTGATATTTATACAGTTTCAGTGAATATGGTAGGATTGCCAGCAATTTCAGTGCCTGCAGGATTTGTGGAAGGATTACCAGTTGGAATACAATTAATTGGGAATTATTTTAAAGAAGATTTATTGTTTAATGTTTCTCATAAATATGAAGAAGTAAGAGGAAAAATAGAGTATCCAGAGTTATAAAAATGAGGATTAAATTTCTAAAAAGAAAGGAAAAAATATAAATGAGTATGGAATATGAAACAGTCATTGGGCTAGAAGTTCACTGTCAATTAAAAACAAATACAAAAGTTTGGTGTAATTGTGATGCAAATTATGATGAAAAAGATCCAAATACTTCTGTATGTCCAATATGTTCAGGACAACCGGGAGCATTACCTAAATTAAATGAAAAAGTATTAGATTATGCAATAAAAGCAGCGTTAGCATTGGGATGTGAAGTAAATAAAGAAAGTCATTTTGATAGAAAAAATTATTTTTATCCAGATTCTCCCAAAAATTATCAAATAACACAATATTTTAAACCGTATGCAGAAAATGGAAAATTAGAAATTGTGACAAATAGTGGAAAAGAGGCAGTTGTAGGGATAGAACGAATACAAATAGAAGAAGATACAGCTAAAAGCATTCATACAGGGTCAGAAACGTTGCTAAATTATAATAGAGCGTCAGTACCTTTAATTGAAATTATTTCAAAACCAGAAATTAAAACAGCAGAAGAAGCATACGCATACTTAAATACATTAAAAGACAGACTGAAATATACTAAAGTCAGTGATGTTAGTATGGAATTAGGATCGTTGAGATGTGATGCAAACGTATCTGTAAGAAAAAAAGGTGATACAAAATTAGGGACAAGAACAGAAACTAAAAACTTAAATTCATTTAAAGCGGTAGTTAGAGCGATTGAATATGAGACAAATAGACAGATTGATGTAATTGAAAATGGTGGAAGAGTAATTCAAGAAACAAGACTTTGGGATGAGGAAAATGGAATTACAAAGCCTATGAGAAATAAAGAAGAAGCAATGGATTATAGATATTTTCCAGAACCAGATTTACCAGCGGTAATTATTACAAAAGATAGGCTTGAAAAAGTAAATGCTGAGATGCCTGAATTTGCTGATGAAAAAATGAGAAGATTTGTAAAAGAATATAAATTAAATGAAAAAGAGGCTATGACACTTGCGACAGAACAAGAATTAGCTGAATATTATGAAGCAATAGTGAAGGAAACGAACGATCCAAGACTTTCTGCAAACTGGTTATTGACAGAAGTGTTAAGAGTTTTAAAAGAAAAAAATATAAACATTGAGGAATTTTTCGTATCGGCAGTTAATTTAGGTAAACTTATAAAACTTATAAAATCAAATGTTATAAGTTCAAAAATTGCAAAAGATGTATTTGAAATATTATTGACGGAAGATAGAGATCCTGAAACAATAGTTAAGGAAAAAGGATGGATTCAAATAACTGACAACAGTGAAATAGAAAAAATTGTTGAGCAAGTATTAGAAGCAAATGCACAATCGATAGAAGATTATAAAGCCGGAAAAAGTAATGCGTTGAAATATTTGGTTGGTCAAGGAATGAAACTTTCAAAAGGGAAAGCTAATCCTCAAATGATAACAGATATGATTTTAGAAAGACTTCGATAAAACAAGGAGAAGTTTGTTAGTATGAAAAAGAAAAAGAAAAAAGAAAATATAAATAAAGTTATAAATGAAAGAATGGCAATAGTAGTAGTTTGTGTATTTATATTTACTTTATTTGCTATTTTAAAATTGTTTTATATGCAAATAATAAAAGGTTCTGAATGGAGAGAAAGAGCAGAAAAACAATATAGAAATAAAGAAATTGAAAAGAAAAAAAGAGGAAGAATAATAACTTCAGATGGTGAAATTTTGGCGTATGATTTTGAAAACTATACTATTAATTTTGATCCAACGGTAGTGAAAAGTGAAAAAATAGATATTTTAGTAAGTATATTGAAAAAAAACATACCTTCAATAAATGCTGATAAATTAAAAAGGGATATAATTATAAAAAGAGAAAAAAAAGCACAATATTTAAATATTGTTGATGAAAATACTAAAAAAAGTGTAATTTTTGATTTAAAGACAAAGCAAAATATTGAAAAAGAAATTAAAGAATTAATCAAAACCGATAAGGTAGGTATAAATTTTGATGTGTCGTTTGTAAGAAAATATATTTCAAATGATAGTTTTCAAGAGATTGTTGGTTTTTTAGATGGAGATAATTCAGGAAAGAAAGGGTATGGAGTAGAGAGATATAACGAAGAAAAATTAAAAGGGAAAGACGCAGAAATAGTATCTTTTAATCAATCGTTTGTTTCAGCAGATACGCTACAAAGAAAAAAAGAAATAAAAGATGGAGAAGATGGAAATAATATAGTTTTAACAATTGATAGCACATTACAGTATGCTTTAGATGAAGAAATGAAAAAAGTTCAAGCAGAATATAGTGCTGAGTCAAGTATGGGAATTTTAATAGAGGCAGAAACTGGAAAAATTTTAGCAATGTCAACTTATCCAAAGGGAACTAATAAAAATGAAATAAAAAATAGACCAATAATAGATTTCTTTGAGCCAGGTTCAATATTTAAACCGATAACTATTGCAATGGGACTTCAAGAAGGTGTTATAAACGAAAATAGTACTGTTTATTCAAAAGGATTTATAGAAGTAGGAGATAGAATAATAAGAGATCACGATGGATCTACAACGGGAGTGTTGACACTTGAAAAACTTATAGCTTTATCGGGTAATGTTGGAATGGTTGAAATAGCAAAAAAAATAGATAGCCAAAAATTTTATAACTATTTATTAAATGTAGGATTTGGTAAAAAAACAGGAATAGATATTTCAACAGAGTATACTCCAAAGTTATTTCCGTATAAACATATGACCCCAGTTAGAAAATCACAAGTTGCATTTGGGCAAGGAATTAATATGACACAATTACAAATGTTAATGGCATTGAATACTGTTATAAATAATGGGAATTTGATGAAACCGTATATTGTGGAAAGAATTGAAAATGCAGAAGGAAAAATAGTACAACGATTTGAGCCACAAATTGTAAGAAATGTATTTAGTCCTGAAGTTTCAAAAATAAATAGAAATTTGATGAAATCAGTGGTAGAAAAAGGAACAGGTAAAAATGCTCAAATACCGGGATATAAAATAGGAGGAAAAACAGGAACGGCACAAAAAGCAGGAAATAAAGGGTATGAAGCTGGAAAATATTTCAGTTCTTTCTTCGCGTTCTTTCCAGTAGATCATCCTAAATATGCAATTTTAGTAACAGTAAATGAGCCAAAAGGTGGATATTATGGAGCGGAAGTTGCATTGCCTCCAGTAAAGGCTGTATTTGAAAAATTAATAAAATATAAAGGAATAACACCTGAAGGAATTATACAAAATGAAAAACCGAAACAAGAGTCGGTAGTCGTTAATAGAGAATTGAAACGAGATATATCAAAATATAAAGCAGAATTTGAGATAGGATTAATGCCAGATTTAACAGGATTAAGCTTGAGGGAAATATATGCAATTTATCCTAGAAATATGTTCCCACATTATAAAATAAATGGAGCAGGACGAGTTATAGGACAATATCCAAAAGCAGGAGAAAAAATATCTAAAACAAGTCAAATTATAATAAATATGGAATAATGAAAATAGGGGATTATCAATGTATTATTATGAAATTTATGTAGAAAATGGAAAATATTTATATACATATAAATCGGAAGAAAAATATGAAATAGGGCAATGGTGTATTATTAATTTTATAAATAGAAATAAAATGGGATTGATAATAGCGGAAACAAAAGAAGAAAATATAACTTTCGATGTTTCAAAAATAAAATACATAATTGATAAAGCTCCTATTTTATCTGTACCTTTAACAATAATAAATCTTATAAAATGGATAAAAGATTATTATTTGAGTGATTATTATAATGTAATAAAGACAGTTTATCCGGGAAGTTTGAAACTTAATTATTCAAAAAAAGTAATTTACAACAAAGAGCTGGAAGTGGAAAAATTAAAAGATAAAAGGGTACTTTTTAAAAGTGTAGAAATAGAAAATAAAGTAAAAGAGATAAAAAATTTTAATGAATATATGATGAAAAAAAAGGAAGTAACATATAATACATTAAAAAAATATTTTTCTAAAGAAATAATAGAAAAAGCTGAAAAGAAAAAAGCTGTAACGATTGAAAAAAAATTGATTGTAAATGAGAATAAGAAAAAAATAGGAAAAATAAAAAGTGAAATACTTGAAAATGAAATAATTTTGAATGAAGAACAACAAAATGTGTTAAATACAATAAAAAATGGAGAAAATCAATTTTATTTATTAAAAGGAGTAACTGGTTCGGGGAAAACAGAAATATACATAAATCTTATGAAAGGAGCATTACAACAAGGAAAGGGAAGTATATTTTTAGTTCCTGAAATTTCATTAACAACACAAATGATTGAAAGACTAGAAAAACAATTTAGAGATACGGTAGCAGTTTTGCATAGTAAACTTACTGATATGGAAAAACGACAAGAATGGAATTATATAAGAAATGGTGATAAAAAAATAGTAATTGGAGCAAGATCGGCGATTTTTGCACCTGTACAAAATTTGAAATATATAATAATTGATGAAGAGCATGAAAATACTTATAAACAAGATAATAATCCAAGATATCATGTAAAAAATGTAGCAATAAAAAGAGCTATGTTAGAAAGTGATGAAAAAATAAATAAAGTAAAAGTAATATTAGGTTCAGCAACACCATCATTTGAATCTTACTATCAAGCAAAACAGGGAGATTTATCTTTAGTTGAGTTGAAGCAAAGATTTAATAATGCTAAAATGCCAAAATATGAAATTGTGGATTTGAATGAAACGAGTGAAAATTTTTCAAAAGAATTGTTAAAGCAAATGGCAGAAACATTGAAAAAACGAGAGCAAATTTTACTTATTTTAAATAGGAAAGCATTTTCAACATTATTAAAATGTAAAGATTGTGGAGAAATACCGACATGTCCAAATTGTAGTATTTCGCTTAGTTATTATAAAAGTGAAAATAGATTGAAATGCAATTATTGTGGATATGAACGGCTTTATCAAAAAAAATGTTTTAATTGTGGGAGCGAAAAATTAATACAATTAGGTAGTGGAACGGAAAAAATAGAAGCTGAATTACACGAGTATTTTCCAAGTACAAAAATTATAAGAATTGACTCTGAAAGCATGAAAAATAAACAAGATTATGAAAAAGTTTATTTAGATTTTAAAAATCATAAATATGATATAATGATTGGGACACAAATTATAGCAAAAGGATTTCATTTTCCTAATGTTACATTGGTTGGAATTTTGAATTCTGATATAATATTAAATTTTCCTGACTTTAGAGCGGGGGAAAAAACTTTTCAACTTTTAGTACAATCTGCCGGAAGAGCAGGGCGTGGAGAAAAAGAAGGAAAAGTATTAATACAAACATTTAATATGAAAAATGAAGTTATACAAAAAACGATAGAAAATAATTACGAGGGTTATTATGAGCACGAATTACAAATGAGAAAATTATTGAATTATCCTCCATTTGGAAGACTTATAATAATAGTATTATCATCTAAAGATGAACTTAAATTAGAAAATCAAACTAAAGAATTTTATGAAATATTACAACAAAATATAAGACAAGTTATAAATATTTATGAAAATGAAATGTTGTCAGAACCATTTAAAGCACCGATTTATAAAATTAATGGGCGATATAGAAATCAAATTTTCATAAAATTTAATAGAGAAAATATAAATAAAATAAAAAAAATAATTAGACAAATTGTAAATAAATTGGATTACAAAGATGTGAGAATATCTATTGATGTAGATCCAATAAATATGATGTAAAAAGAAAGGGAAAATAAAATGGATATAGTATTGTATGGAGCTTCGGTTTTAAAAGAAAAATCAACTGTAGTTGAAGAAATTAATGATGAATTAAGAACAATATTAGATGAAATGGTAAAATTAATGAGAAAAGCTAAAGGAGTTGGGCTTGCAGCAAACCAAGTTGGAATAGCAAAAAGATTTTTTGTGTTAGAGATTGAAGATAAAGTTAAGAAGGTTATAAATCCAGAAATAGTAGAATTTGGACAAGAGATTGTGGAGTATGAGGAAGGATGTTTAAGTATTCCAGAAATTTATAAAAAAGTTAATAGACCAGAGATGATAAAAGTAAAATATCAAAATGAGAATGGGGAAATAGTTGAAGAAGAATTACACGATTTATGGGCAAGAGCATTTCAACATGAGTTTGATCATATAGATGGGATTTTATTTATAGATAGATTATCAATTATGAATAAAAGACTTGTAGCTAAAAAGTTAACAGTTTTAAAAAGAGATTATGAAAAAGGAAGAATTTATAGAGAATTATAAATTAAAAATAATAAAATGAAAGGAGTAAAAAATATGCTAAAAACAATATTTATGGGAACTCCCGAATTTGCAATACCGAGTTTGGAAAAAGTATTTCAAAAAACGGATTTAAAATTAATATTTACAAAAGAAGATAAAGTGAATGCTAGAGGAAATAAGATTGTGTTTTCTCCTGTCAAACAATTTGGTTTAGATAATGATATTGAAGTAATACAGCCAAAAAGAATGAAAGATGAAGAAGTTTTAAACAAAATAAAGGAAATTAATCCGGATTTAATAGTTGTTGTAGCTTATGGAAAAATAATTCCAAAAGAAATAATAGATATTCCTAAATATGGAATAATAAATGTTCATTCATCATTATTACCAAAATATAGAGGTGCGTCACCTATTCATTCTGCAATTTTAAATGGAGATACTAAAAGTGGTGTAAGCATAATGTATATAGAGGAAGAGTTAGATGCAGGGGATGTTATTTTGAAAGAATATTGTACTATATCAGAGGAAGATACGCTAGGAACTTTACATGATAGATTAAAAGAATTAGGGGCTGTTGGACTTGAAAAAGCCTTGAAATTGATTGAAAATGGAGAAGTTAAAGCTGAAAAACAAGACGAATCAAAAGTTAGTTTTGTAAAACCAATTTCAAAAGAAGAAACTAAAATAAAATGGAATAATACAAAAGAAGTAATATTTAATCAAGTAAGAGGGCTTAATCCGTTTCCAGGAGCGTATACTGAAAATGATAAAGGTGAAGTAATAAAAGTGTACAAAACTGAGAAAATAGATAAAGAATATAGTGGAGAATACGGACAAGTTGTAGAAATATTATCAAAAAAAGGACCTGTAATTAAAACTCAAAACGGAGGACTTATTTTATTAGAAGTGAAATATCAAGGTAAAAAAGTACAAACAGGTGTAGATATTTTAAATGGTAGAAAAATAAAATTAAACGAAATTTTAAAATAGGAAGTAAAAATGAAAGAATATTTTAGTAATATTTTACAAAAAAGTAAGATAGAAGTAAGTGAAGAAAAAAAAGAAAATTTGTTACATTATTTAGAATTATTGTATGAGAAAAATCAAGTAATGAATTTAACAGCAATAAGAGATAAAAAAGGAATGCTTGAAAAACATTTTGTTGATGCATTATTTTTAACAAAAATAATAAAAGAAGAAGAAATAAATTTTATAGATGTTGGGACAGGAGCGGGATTTCCAGGATTAGTGCTCGCAATTTTTTATCCAGAAAAACAATTTTTGTTAGTAGATTCGGTTAGAAAAAAAATAGAATTTATAAACGAAGTTATTGAAAAAATAGGATTGAAAAATGTAGAAACAAGTTTTGATAGAGCAGAGGAATTGATAAAAGATAAAAGAGAAAAATTTGACGTGGCATTATGTCGTGGAGTTGCAAATTTAAGAATAATACTTGAGTATATGATTCCGTTTATAAAAGAGAATGGTAGATTTTTACCACAAAAATTAAATTTGAACGAAGTGGAAGAGTCTAAAAATGCATTGATTGAATTGAAGGCAGAAATAAAAAAAATTCATAAATTTAATTTACCGGAATGTGAAGACGAACGAATTATATTAGAAATTGTCAAAAAAGAAAAGACTGATAAAAAATATCCAAGAAAAACGGGAATACCATCAAAAAAACCTTTATAAGAAGGAATAAAAATGAAATTACAAAATATAAACTTAGATAAAATAATTACAAATCCTAATCAACCTAGAAAATATTTTTCACAAGAAAAAATGGAAGAATTAAAGGAGTCTATTAAAAATAATGGATTAATTCAGCCAATAATTGTGAGAAAAGTAGAAAATGTTGTGCAAAATAAATATGAAATAATTGCAGGCGAAAGAAGGTATAGAGCTTGTAAATCTTTAGGGTTTGAAAATGTGCAGTGTGTAGTTATACAAGCTGGAGATAGTAAAAGTTATGAATATTCGGTGTTAGAAAATATACAGCGTGAAAACTTAAATCCAATAGAGGAAGCAGAATCGTATGTAATGCTTATGGAAGTTTATGGATATACACAAGAAAATATGGCACAGAAATTAGGGAAAACAAGATCAGCGATTTCAAATAAGATACGGTTGTTAAAATTACCTGAAGCTATAAAAAGTTATGTGCGAACAGGTAAATTATCTTATGGACATGCAAGAACATTATTAGGATTGAAAGATAATTTTGAAGTAGAGAAAATTGCTAAAAAGATAATTGAAAAAAATTATACAGTGAGAGATGTTGAGAAAATTGTAAAAAAATATAATGAATTTCAAGATAATGAAGTAAAAATATTTAAAAAAGAATATGAAAATTTTGATATTGAGAGATATGATAATATTAAAACTGAAGATAATGAAGAAAAAGAAATGTTAGAAAATAAATTAAGAGAATTTTTTGAAACAAAAGTTGAAATAAAAGGGGAGTTAAATAAAAGGGGTAAAATTGAAATAGAATATTATGATTATGAAGATTTAGCTAAAATAGTTAC
>ERZ772909.766-NODE-766-length-18954-cov-3.502249_pt1 | contig 18954 bp, 7 predicted proteins | sample MGYA00511137_ERZ772909 | MGnify/ENA primary metagenome ERZ772909 (study PRJEB29015, sample SAMEA2738095) | human oral metagenome | biome: human oral; feature: human-associated habitat; material: saliva | place: China | collected 2270 ... | reverse complement strand
CCTTAGTTTTGTAAGCGGGGTATACCTGCTTGTGAAAGGGTTCTTTTTTTTATTGATATTTTTTATTGAAAAATGAATCTTTTGACTTGAAGTTGCTTCATATATGTGGTAACATTAGGTCATAGAGTTGGGAAGGTCTTTGTAGACACCCACGAAAGATATAAAATGAGAAAGGGTGAGAACACTGAATGAACTTCAACAAATGGTTGAAACGTATCTCAAGAATCACGAGAGCACTCTACTTAGCAAATACACGTCCATTATTGTAGGTGGTAAACGCCCGATTCATGGTCGAGAAAAGAGTGTAGAAATGACACTCACGACATTTGAACGAGCGGAAAAATGTAACGCTTTATTCTTATCAGAAGCTGGTTCAGGGAAAACGGCCTTAGCAAATGAACTCGCACGAATTGATACCAAACGTGTGTACTTAGAAGTCGATTTTGCACGTTTAGTTGTTGATTTAAAAGATGCTAGTGACCTTAGCGGTGCCTTGAAACAAATGGCGGATGAGATTGAAGATGCGATGAAAGAAATCAATATCTCGTTGGTATTATTCTTTGATGAATACCACCAATTAGCCAAAATATCCGAGTTAGCCTTAGATGGGTTAAAACCGATTTTAGAAAAATCTGGTTCACGCGGGATTCGTGTTATTTATGCAACCACGTATGAAGAATTTGATAAATACTTAGCTGAAAATCAGGCGTTAACGGAACGTTTCCAAACGATTAAACTAGAACAGTTAACAACAGATGTGATTATCAAAATTATTCAAGATTTTGCTTCAGATTACATGGAACTACCACGTGACCTTGCAAAATACATCGTAGATGTAACCGATAAGTATTTCCCAGAAAGAAGCCAACCACGTAAGTCGAAAGACGTTGTGGATGCGATGATAGGGAAAATCCAGTACGCTGGTAAAACTGTATCGAAAGAATTAGTCCATGAAGTGTTAAGGGATGGTTATGACGTCGAGTTGGATACAACGGTGAATCCATTTGAGATTGCCAAACTATTGAATCAACGTGTCTTTGACCAGCCAAATGCCACACAAATCGTGGAAGATAGCTTACAAGGACAATTTGCTGGATACACACGAAAAGACAAACCGAAGGCATCATGGTTATTTTGTGGTAAGCCCGCGGTTGGTAAAACAGAACTTGCTAAATGTGTTGCTGATTTAATGGTCAAGGGTTCGAATAATTTTATCCGAATGGATATGTCTGATTATTCGCATCCGGATAGTGTCGCAACCTTTAAAAACGAACTCACACGTAAAGTATGGGAAAGACCTTTCTCTGTCATCTTGTTAGACGAAGTAGAGAAAGCAACCCGTGGGGCAACGTTATTGCTTTTACAAGTACTTGACGAAGGTTATCTGACAAACCGATTCAACAGACGTGTTTCATTTAGAAATGCGTATGTGATTCTAACGACGAACGCTGGTTCAGAGTTATTTAACACAATCGGTGATTATTTCAATGACGGTGACGGGGATTTAAGTAAGGATAGAAGTACTTTGTTACCAGTGTTAAAACGTGCATTAAGCGCCAACGGTGGGGATGAGATTAAGTTTCCACCCGAACTACTATCACGAGTTGATGCGATAATTCCATTTGCACCGTTATCACTGGAAACACAAAAGAAAATTGCTTCATCCGCACTTGATAAACTGGCTGAAGAAACAAAACAAGCAAGCAACACATCTATTGTCTTTATGAATAAGGATGATTTAGTCGATTATATTACGATTGACTTAGTATCTAAAAACGTAGAAACACTCGGTGGTGCTCGTGAAGTAAAAGGGATTGTATCATCCTTGGTACAAACCGAAATCGCAAAGGCGGTCAATCGGAATCCAAACAGGGATACCTTGTATGTATCCGTTGAAAATATGGAAAATTCGTTTGCTCGTAATACAAGTATCTTGAAAACATTAGCGTACTTAAAAGTATCGTAAACAATGAAAGGGGAACTATAACAATATGGTACAAAAAAATACATTAGAAGAATTGATTCAACCTACAATGGTTGATAACGAACTGGAAGCGGTGAATCAAGCCAATCCGTTCATGGTAAAAGGATTCGATGGATCTGAAAAATTGGCTGGCTTGCTCGTACACACTGACGCAATCGGTGGGTTAAGCAAGAAGAATAAAAAGGATGAAGATAAAGGTTCGTTTATCAACGCGATTGCTTCAGCAAACAATGAATTATTCATTTGGGGAACAGAAGAATTACTACAAGCAAACGAATTAGTGTTGATTCCGACTGAAAAGAACGTGGAATTGTTAGATGAATATGATTTCTTAAAAACATTTGAAGGTAAACCAGTGTTATACGAAGTTGTATGGATTAACGAAGATGGTTCCATCACTCGTACCGGTTCTAAAATCACGTTACCAGAAGTGATTCAAGCGGTAGAAGAAAGTGATAGCGTGGCGATTCAAGATGGAAATTACGTAGAAACAGTAGACGAAAACCTACAAACAGTTGGTGCAACAGACGAAGACGAAGTAGTCGTGGCACTAGGTGAATCAGAAGATGAAACACCTCTGGAAGAACCACTGGTAGAAGAAGTTATTGAAGAAGTAACAGAAGAAGTTCCAGCGGATGTGGAATCAGAAGTGGAACCAGAAGTGGAACCAGAAGAAGAAACATCTATGACAGAAGAAGATACGTATGACGAAGATTCATTCTCAGAAGAAGATGTCGTATTCTCTAACCCAGAAGATATTGAAGATGTGGTAGGGTATCACATTTATGGTGACTTAGGGTTAGAAGTGGATATGAACAAATTCAAAGCTCGCTTTGGTGGATTCACAACATCATCGTTACCATTATTGGAACAACGTCCTGAAAAAGGGGATAAAGACTTAGATTACACAATTCATCAAATTAACTTAGAAATTACATCTATTAACGAAGAATTGAAGAATTTACGTGCATCAAACGTTGCTCGTTTACGTGAATACTATCCTAAGTTAATGACAACAGGATTGAATCAAATTGAAGATTTATTCTCATATGGTACAACAGATGGACAATACGCATTAGCGTTGAAACAATTAGAAGAATCAAAACAAGCTCGATTAGCAAATGTTGAAGGCGAATGTGCGAAACAAGCCAACGAAAAAGAAAATGAATATGCAAAAGCGCGTGATGCGTATATCGAAAGCGAAAAGATTCGTCTAGCTCGTGAATATGATAGCTTACATCGTCCAGCGTTAGAAGCTGAAAAATCAAGTTTATACGATAAGAAACGTTCAGAAATCGAAGCAAATGCCGTAACAGAACGTCATACACTTGATAGAAAACGTCAAAGCGAAGCGCAATACAGTGCTCGTCAATTCGAACTAAAAGTGGAATCAATGGTGAGTGACCAAATGGCTGAGTTCTTAGAACAAGAACATGAAGTGTTACGTCAAGGTGAAGAAAAGATTCGTCAATTCTTGAAAGAGAACCGTCAATTCGAAGAAACACGTATCAAAGCGTTACAAGAAGAATTGGCATTGAATAACAAGATTGAACAATTAACACGTACACATACTGCTGAAATCCAACGCTTACGCGAAGATGCTCAAGCACGTTATGCTGGTCAAACACAACGTTTAATGGATAACGAGCTTCGTTATCAAGAAGAATTGAAAGTTCGTGACGAAACGATTGTTCGATTAAATGAATCAGTGGATAATATCCTTGCGAAATCTAAAGCTGAATTAGAAGAAGTGAACGAACGCTACCGTAAAGATTTAGCCTTCAAGACTGAAACACACGAACAAGAAGTAACACGTTTAATGAATCAATCACAAATGTGGAAAGACGATGCTGAACGTCAACACACAACAAACAAACGCGTTATCTTCGGAATTATCGCACTTGCGATCATTGCATGTATCGCTGTTGGTTTCATAGGATACCTACTTGGTATGAAAGCACAAGCGGACGCAACCGTTCCTTATAACGCACAAGCGATGAATCAAGTCATGGATACAGTTGCTACAAGCGTAAAACAAACATTTTTAATGTAACTGACGAAGGGGTTAGGGCGTAGCCCTAGCCCCTTTTTATTTCAAATGGAAAGGAAGGAAATATATGGGTTTATTTAACCGCAACAAAGTGGATACCGCCCACGGGAAGCAACGTGACGTATTCGGTCAACAAGTGCTCGAACGTAGTCAGCTAGAAGGGAAACAGTCCATGACAGGTTCATTTGTGACAGGGGTGTTTCTAGGATTTATTTTCGCTGTGATTGTCTGGGTTGTGATGTCCATGAGTGAGTTCGGGATTTTCAAAGCATGGCCTAGTAACCACCGGACGCTACCAACGAATGTAACCGTTGGACAAATAGTGAAGAATAAAGATGGATTGAATGGATTCTATAATGAAGATTTTAAATTCATCACGTATGAATCGAAATCAAAATCATATGATGGAACCGGAACGTATGTCTATACGTTGAAAGAAGAAAACGGAACGGTATCTTCTAGTGAACAATACGCTTCCGCTGATGATGTTCCACAACCAGCATGGTTCTTAGAACAACAAAGCAAAGCGATTGAATCAGAAGAAAACGGAACAGTCGCTAGTAAAATCGAATTACGTAAGAAACAAAACAAATTCATGTATTGGGTGTTGGAAGACAGACCACAATGGAAGGTTTTAGTGGCGTTATTCGTATGGGTTGTCGTGTTCTTATGGTTCTTCTTTACTCGTTGGACACATATCAATCGTAAGAACGAGAAGAATGACCAAGTGAGTCTGTTGCAATATGAAGATGACCAACACATCCAATTACCCACTGAAATGATGCTCAACTATCATGTGATTCCCGATAGTGGGGCACATTATAGTTTGACACCAAGTGCGATTCTAGGTCACGCTTATATTTCATTTAATACTCGTGTATCACCAACTGCTTGGTTGAAATATGGTATCGCAAAGGTGATTGTAGGCGTGTTTACAACGACTTTCGGTGAGAAAGTCGCTAAAGTGTTACACATTCCAGTCGAACGTATCCGCTATTGGGGTACATTACCGAAGTTAAAACGTGTGCAAAAATGGAAACGATATAAGAAGGATACAACGGTTGATGGTGAGTTATTCTATGCCGGTGATTTTGTGTTAGACAAAGACGGAAACAGAATCCTTGAATCCGTACCAATCATCGACGAAAAATTCGGGGATGCGTTATTTGAAGCGAGTAACACACCGAAACAATTCCGTAAGAGATTTAATCCTTTTAAATTACTCTACAATCCAGATGGACGCAATCGTGAGAAACTAGGGAAGTATAAAACGATTGCTGATTTAATCAACGATGACTGGGAACTTCCACATTACGAAGTGCAAACGCCTGCTGGGGTTTACATTGTGGATACAGCCCCTGTTAACGTAATGGTACTTGCGATTACTCGTGCCGGTAAAGGGCAAACGTATATTGAACCGTATTTAGATGCGTTATCTCGTGCGAAGATTTTAGACAATATCATTGTCAATGACCCGAAAGGTGAGTTGGCTGTTAAGTTCATGGTACCTTTTGAAACACGGGGTTACGAAGTGCTGTTACTCAACTTGATTAACACGATGGGAACGGCAATCTACAATCCTCTAGGGTTAGCAGCGGATGCTGCGCGCGAAGGAAACATGGGGGCAACGGCTTCATACGTAAATAATATTGCCGAAACCTTCTTTCCGCTCGACGGTGGGTCAGATCCATTCTGGAATCAGGCGGCGAATAATGCTTTCAAGCGTGCTGCATTCGGGCTTATTGACTATTTCCTAGAAGAAGAACGCGAATTGGTGCAAAAGTTGAAACGCGAAGGCGTGAAACAATCCGTTTTAGACCAAAAGATTGATGAACTCTGGACTCGTGTGACCTTATATAACTGTTATCAGTTATTCACACAATTATCGAGTAAGAAACGTAAGAATCCTAAGTCTGACCTAGATGTGGATTCAGAAGAATTTCTACGATTATCAGACGAAGAAAAAGAAGCGAAACAAGATTATGTGGCGTTTATGAATAAATATATTTGGGAAGATAAACCAGAACTGGATTTATTATCTCTTTACTTCAACGCAACTGCGATGTTACCACGGAATCGTATCCGTAACGAAGTATTGAATACGGATGCTACCTTAAAAGCGATGGGTGGTTCTGATAAGACAATCGCTTCTGTATACGGGATTGCAATCACGCAAATGGTGTTCTTTACTGACCCGACGATTGCATCCTTGACGAGTGGTGCACCGAGTCAAAACTTAGACTTAGGTTCGCTGTCATTCCCACGACGTATTTCAGTGAAGTTCGATGTGGATTTCTTACGCAAGAACTCTCTTGTTGGTTTATTAGGTTATTGGACAGCTTATAAAGACCCTGCGATGAAAGAAGAACTTGGAAAAGAGTTTAAGCATATGGGTCTTGTATCCATGGATGGTTGGGTAGAGTATATGTTCGAAGGGATTGTACCGGGTGAATCCATGTACTTGAAATTAGAGTTACAAATCCCTTCATCCGAAATGGTTGTGAAGCGTTTCTACTTCAAGTTCACAAAAGGATACAGAACGACTCCTAACGGTCGTCAATATGTTATGTCACCAATCGAACATAAGAAGATTGTACGTAACGGTACGTTAGAAGAATTACGCTTCGATGAAGAATTACAACAATATGTACCGGGATACCAATTTATTGAAAAAGACGTTGTAGACGTTATGATGGATGATTTCGGTTCATTTATTCCGATGACAACATCGAAACCTGTTCCAGCAATCGAAATGAATCGTGTACGTTATACAGAACGTCCAAAAGCGATTTTCATGATTACTCCACCACATTTAAAAGGGTATGCGAAGCTCTTGCTGATTTTTATCAGTCAGCAAACCGAGTTGAACTTCGAAAAGGCGTATTTATCAAAACCAAATCAAAAGCCTTTGTATAAAACAAACTGGATGCTTGATGAGTTAGGGAACTTGGAATCAGAAGGTAATGGTATCAAGAACTTTATGACTTATCTGTCTATCGGTTTAGGACAAGACCAACGATTCACGTTGATTCTACAAGTATTACAACAATTAAAAGACGTGTACGGTGAGTCTAAAGACAAGATTGCACAAGGGAACACAAGTGTTATCATCTTCTTAAAATCAACAGATGATACATCTATTGATGCCGTAAGTAAAATGTCTGGTACGACACATAAGGTTTACATGTCTTCACGTACAAACAATCGTGACGTGTTCGCTGGATTCTCGTTGGATTCCGGTTCGATTTCTGAAACGATTCAAGCACAAGAAGTACCTGTACTTTCTTATAACGACTTAGCGTTCATCAATCCAGCCAACTCTGTGGTTCTACGTGCCGGTGACAGTCCAATCTGGAACCGAAACGAAACAGCCTTACCGATGGCGTATAAGTTACAAGGGGATGGACACAAGATTCCTTCTCCGGGTAAATCGTATTCATTACCAACGCTACCAACGTTGTCTACTACGAAGGATTTCGATTTGTTACAAAATATCCCGAACTTCTTTGAAATGGTCGATAAACGTCTGGAACAAGCGTATTGGACAAGTACTGCGAAAGAATTTTACATGAATGAATTGGATCTTGATGACGTTTCATTTATGCGTCAAGACCAAGATTTAACAAGTAACGGTATTATGTTATTGGTGAATAAGTTCATGGCCTGTGCGAAAGAAAACAACGTGGATTTAAAACCGAAAGAATTTGTGAATGAAGATAACATGATGCAACTTCTTGAAACAGAAGAATACAAGAAGAAAGCTGAGAAAGTGATGTCTAAGAAGTTCGCTAAAAATGCGGATGGTACTGGTGGATTAAGTCCGGATGAGATTGTCATGGTCGAAGACGGTGACAGATTAACGAACATCCTTGCACCGGGTGGTGTGGCTCAAGCTCTAGGTAAAGCGTATAATCTTTGCTTCGATGATGTACGCGACTGGGTAACGCAACATAAAGCTGGTTCAGACGGATTCATGATGACGGATAACGGTGAGTTATTCCACAAAGATACGAAAATCTTCGATAGAGTATCTTTAGCGGATATGGAAGACCGTATCAAAGAAGATGAACGACGTGCGTTTACGCAAGGTGGTTCGATGAAGGATTCGAAAATGGGTATCTCTGACGAAGACTGGGCGAGTCTACGACAAACGCGTGAGTTTAAACTTACTGGCGAAGGTGCTAAGTTCTTAGCTGGATTGAAACACTGGGGCTTTATCGCTGGTGGTTCATTCGATAAGACTGTTGCGAAAGTTTTAGTAGATGGTTAATTGACCTAGAAAATCAAATATGATATAGTAAAGGGGCGGGGAATCCCGTATCCTTTACTTTTCTTTTTCGGGGATAGTTTAGTATTGTTTGGGTTGGCTTACATGATGTGGTCAGCCCTATTATTTTACATGGGAAGGTGAATGAGCCTGTGGATGCCACTTTTGAATCTGAATATCAAACATTGTTGACCACTAACGATGAATCATTACTGATTCGAATGGTGCGTCGATACGTTCCACTTCGGCAACAGCTATCTACAAGGTCGAAACGGAAACTCGCTTACCTTTGCTATGTGTACAAAACTATCTATCAGAAAGATTCGTTCTCTGAACGATTAAAAGACTTGACTTTAGAAGAAAAGTATGCTACACTCTAGGTGTTCGTGAAACAAACCGAAAAACTGAAGCTGTTTTTATTCCGGATGTAAATCAGATGACTGTTTCGAAGAATGAATTACGACAAAATTAGGATGAGATATTTCGTGAAAACATGAATGAAGTAAATCCAAATAAAACTTAACTATTAAGCCGAAAGGCAAGGGGGATTAGAAACATGAAATTTGGAAAAGGTTCAGAAGCCTACAATGGTCGTGAAATGGTCGTATTAGCTTACGACAAACAAAAATTTGAAAAGGACAACTTTGTAACTCATTATCTTGATGTACAAATCAATGCTGAAGCATTACGTCCTGATGAAGATGCACGTAACTTGCACTTAGAAACTCGCACTCAAACTGGTAAAGACGGCGTATCACGCATCAGCAATGGTGCACCATATGCTCAAAAACAAATGGATGCGATTAAAGAAGTAGCTGGTGACAAACATCAACCTATCTTTGATAAAGAAGGTAACGAAATCGGAACTGCTTACTTAGTAAAAGGTTCTATCTTCTTATCTAAAGATAAAAATGGTGTGAAACACGCTGTGTTAAACACTACTAAATTAGAACCTTCTGCTTTAGAAATGCCTGAAAACGTGCGTGAAGCACAATTCGAAGCTATGGCTGAAGCTAAGAAGGTAGCTGAAACTGAAGTAGCAAAAGAAGAAGCACCTGCTAAAGGTACTAAGTCTAAAGCGAAAAAAGCTGAAGCTGAAACAGCTAAAGAAGTTGACGAATTAGGTCTATAATTCGTTACGGACACGCTCTCTTATAGGGCGTGTTTTTTATTGATTTGATAGGGTAGATATGATACAATCATAGTAACAAGATAAGGGTTAACGAACCTGAATACTGCAACGGCACTTCTTTGATACAACTGAATAGATAAGAAGATGTGAGTCAGTGGTCATGGTATCATGAGTCTGTTTTCTTGTATAGTTGCTTAGTAGAGAAACGTCATTGTGGATTCAATGACGTTTTTTCTTTGTCTTGAAACAAGAAAAGAAAGGATGATGATTCATGAGTGATACGATTGGATTATTTGATAAACAAGATGTCCTAGCACCATTTTATGAATTTGCTATCTGGAACGCGATAGAAGTAGCGAACGCGGAAGCAAAGAAACACTGGTCTGTGTCCATGGGTAGACAAATCCGGAAGCAAATGATGAGTGAAATCATTCAACAAATGCGTGACCAAGACATCAAACCAAATTATGCAAACATGAAAGTATCTATGCTTGTTAACGCTGTGAACAAGGTGTTAGATACTGTTGCACCGGGTCATACGGAATATACGCGTGAAAATGTGGATGCGGATGTGAAGGATTTTCGTGCGTATTTAAAAGGTGAAATGATACCGAAAGAACAAGTGGTTCTATTATCTCCATATTGGAATTTATTAGAAGGTATCTCATCTGTCAACAAAGCTGGAACGGAACCTATTTTTCTATCCAAAGCGGAATTAGACCGTATGGGCTTATCTGTGTCTGGATTCATGAAGCAAGCGAAGGAAAAACATCCAGATTTACGCTTTGCTCGTGTGGGATTACGGAACAATTTCGGTACGTTAACGCACATACCTATGTTGACAGACGACGATACAAACAAGTTGACAATGTTAGCGAAGTATATGTCTGAGAAAGAATATAACGAAGCATCGAATCACTTGAAACCTGTTATTGGCATGAAGGATTTTATGCCAGAATCAGATATTAAAAAAGCGATTGTTATCTTAGACTACTTACAAGAAAATGGTTATGAGTACAGTATTCGTCCGGAACGAAATGGACAACTAGAAGCTAAAATTACTGGAACGTCCATCAGTGTACGTTTGACGGATACGCCTGAGAACAGTCAATACATCGGTCGTGTGTACGACGATGGTGCTGTATTACGCTTCAACACGTCTTACACAAAACGTGATGCGAACGGTAAGATTCAACCCGTGCAATACACGGAAGCGACAACGGAAGACATGGTAAACTTATTACGTTTTGCTTTAGGTCAACCATTGGTTGTGGAAGGTGAGCGTGTTGGTCATGCGGAAGAAAAATCATACACGTTGCGTGTAGGTGGTCAACAAAAGACATTCAAACGCAATCGTTCTTATGTCACATCTAGTGGTGCTGGGAACTTTGTGTACAAACCGTTCTCAGAATACAAGGAACAAGATGTGAACATCTATCGTACTGCACCTAAGAGCGCTACCCGTTTGAAGGTTAGTTCGTCTATTCCTGCGATGACGTTCTTACAAGACGCTGTGTCATCTGCTAGAACGAACTTTAAAGCGCAATTAAGAGAAGATGAAGTGTATCAAGCATACCGTGAGCAATTATACGCTGGTATTGATAAAAGCGAAATGGTGATGCCTGAGTCGTTACTAGACGGGGATATTACTTTAGCTGAAATCCGTCAGTCGTATTGGGATGTGTTAACCGGTAAGAGTGATTTATTATTAAAACCGGGTGTGACCATCGACGATTATAACGCGCGTAAAGAGTCTATTAACGCTGGGTTAGAAGATAACTTCGATGATTTAGTGTACACTAGCGAACCAGAAGTTGCGATTCAAGAACACGCGGATGCCGTTGTGGATAAATTAGTTGGATCATTTACACCGGATGAAAACGGCAAACGCTTTGATATGGTTACTGTGTCTGAATTTATGGATAGTCCTGAAGACGTGTTCAACAAACGCGACGCAATCGTAAGCGCGTGTCAAGAATTAGGATTCACTGCGGATGAAATGCGTGGGGAATCGTTCTCGCATCAATTATTAGGAAATCAATTAGTGTACTTCGATGTGGATTCAGCCACTCCGATGAAGGATAAAGAGTCACTCTTTATGCAACGGATGTTTAACGCTGTGAAGGAATCATTGGAATCTCGTGGATGTATCGTCGATGACAATGACATTCTTATTGACGCAAATGGATTAGTGTCTTATAAAGCCACTCAAGTGTGTAAGAAAACTATTACGGATAATGGTGATTACATGCGTGAGATTACGGGTACGATGGGGCAAATCTTCGAACCAGACGCGGAAACAGGGGTTGTAAGGACTCGATTCGCATCTACTAAGAACTATTTATCAGCACCGGGATATGAAGCCTATGTGATTCCACAAAAACTCGGTGAGAACAAATCCATGGAAGAACGCACACGTTTACGTGGATATGCCGAGTTAATGGAAGCAAGTATCCGTTACGAAGTTTCTCGCACGGTTTCAACTGGATCTGTAAGTGCGATGCAACCAACTGCTTTTAACAAAGTATATAGTCGTGTCTATGATTCAAGACATGATTTAGCTTATATGGAACATGCGCGCGAAGAAAACTTGAGTCAAGAATGGGTGAATCGTGTATTACGGATGGAAGCATCGCGTGTGAAATATCCGAAATCATTCGAAGAAGGTTCTACGATTCGTGCGGAATATGAAGCGACTCATGGAACGACAGGGTTTGAAACAAATCCACGTAATGATAACTTCTATAGTGTGTTCGCTTTAACAGGTGGACGTAACCTTGGTGTCTTAGACCATGAAGTAGATGGATACTTTGACCCACTTGCTACAAGTGGTGGTACAAATCAAGGGATTGTACGCTACCTAACAGAAGACGTAACCATCAATCCTGATGGAAGTCTGACAAAAGGGGATGTAAACAGTCGTGCACCACTGATGGCGGATGGTCTTGGGATGGAATATTCTCGCTTTGACCCGTCTGACCGTGTACAAATGGTGATGAGTAACATCATGCAAGCAAGTTCGGTTACGGAAGCTGTTGTGGCGCAAGTGACTCTTGGTGGTTGTACATTCGAAGACGGTGTGGCTGTAAGTAAACATTGGGCTGAAACACATCCAGTACGTGGTGCTGATGGTAAGATGCGTCCGTTCCAAACCGGGGATAAATTATGTGAGTTTCACGGAAATAAAGGGGTATCTCCGTATGTGATTGACCCTGATATGGATAAATACGAAGCGGAAGCGATGGGATTGACAGAACATGTGAAGTTCTTTAAGAACAATCCAGATGTAGACATGGTAATGGCACCATTCCCTGCTGTGAGCCGATTTAACGGGGGTACAGCGCGTGAAATGTTCGACGGGAAGAAATATGACCTTGTATTAAACGATGGCACTATTGTCGAATCTGGGGCGAGTACAGTGCGTATGATGATTACTCACATGACTGTGGATAACAAAACGAAGTTATACGACAGTGAAGCGTTGGCGCAAGGTCGTGGTCGTAAAGCGTCTGCTCAGTTAGCATGGGGTCTTAATGCGTTAGATGCAACAGCGATTTTAACTGAGTTATACGGTTCTAATCATAATGCTTTAGTAGACTTACGTGAGCATTTGATTGTTCTTGGTTTGGACATTGACGAATATGGAAATCTGTTAACGGAATATCGTCCGCAAGAAGGGGAAAACCGTGCTGTGTTTGAGCCTAGTCCGTTGCAATATACAGAAAAAGGTTCTCTTGCGAAATCAGTGATGTTACGAGAGTTTAAGGAACAGTTACAAGGAAAAGGTGGATTCATGAAGATTCCATTCCCACTTGTGTTACGTGGCTCTGGGGAAGATGCTGTGTATACTCCACAAGATGAAAACGGGAATTATGTATTACCTGTCCTAAGTGCTTATTTACGTAGCGGTCACGAGTTGTTAGACGGTGAAGTGAGCACGCATACGTATACGAATACGTATTTAGCGGTTTATGAAGCATCGTTAGAATATCGTGATTTGCAAGCGAAATTAGAAACAGCTTCTGCTTCAGAACGTAGTGCGATTGAAGCGAAAATGAATGAGTTAGTGGCTCTTGCTAGTGCGAAATACGCAACGACTCGTGAAGATATTATCGCTCGTAAGTTCGAAGGGAAACACAACTTGTTCCGTGAAGGATTGATGGCGAACAAACAATTATCTTCTGCAACAGCGGTATGGACAGCTGATACGAACATCGGTGTGGATGAATTGGCGATGAGTTCTGCGATGATGAAACACCTTGGTATTAAACAAGGTGACCCTGTGATGATTTGGCGTGACCCAGTTTTACGTGGTGGGGGTGTTCGTGGATTCAAAGCAACCCTTCGTGAAGATTTAGTCGGTGTTGCGGTAAACCCTGCGGTCGTTGAAGCGATGAGTGGTGACTTTGACGGGGATTCCGTTGGAGTGAAAGCTCTGAAAACCAAAGAAGCGAAACGTGAAGTCCTTGAGAAATTAAGCGTCGCTGGTAATCTGTTAGATTATGCAGTGAAGGATGAAGAAACAGGTTTGTATGAACTAAATCTCCATCAAGGGTTAGACGTACAAGTCGCTCGTCATTACAATCCGGAATTAGACGCGCATTTCAAAGACATCAAACAACGCATCAATGATTACGAACGTAATTACAAAGCGACTGGTTCGCTTCCAGAAGGTGTATCATCTGTGCATGAAGGTCGCGAAGCATTCGTGAAAGAATTAAACGGCATGTATAAACAAGCGTTCCACGAAGCAACAGGTAAGGCTGTTATCAGTTACAAGGATATGGAATCACATCTACGAAGCGTATATCATGCTTGTATTGAAACTGGTGCAAAAGGTAGCGTTGGTAAATTACGTCAATATATGCGTTACTTAGGTGTGAGTGATGGGAAAGAAGAAGGCGACATCGACTTCGATAACTTAGTGGATCATCACGAACCATTGATTACGCGTCAAGACCACATCAACACTCAAATTGCTACCGAAGTAAAAGCCTTTGGTACTGGTGTAGCTGGTATGTCTTCTCAACGTGGTATGAGTGCTTTACGTAATTATAACGCGTATGAAACGCTTGAATTAACGTATGTGGTAACACAATCCGTTCTTCAAGCGAAACATGACCCTGTTGAAGCGAAACGCAAGTTTGATATTCTGATGAGTACCAGTCGTGCGATGTGGCAAGGAATTGCGTTAGAAGAAACAGTGGACGCGGATGGGTCAACAAGGTGGACTCCTTTACGCGAAAACGGGAAATTAGTTCCATTAACGCGTGAAAAATGGGTGGAACAAACCACTCGTATCTATCATCATAAAGATGGATTGAACATCCATATTAACCCTGAGTTAATTGAAAATATCAGTCATTCAATGACGGATGAACAAGGGTATATGATGAACTTAGAAAAAGAACTGAAAGAAGCCTGTGGTTCACCGATGGATAAAATGGCTTACGGTGGGAAGATTTCTACCCTTGAGTCATTGGCGAAACAAGGTGCTAATATCTTTGATGGGAAGTATACGAACTTCTTCAAACCAGAAAAAGTGAGAGCAAATACAGCCTTTCAAGAATTAGAACAAGCGGTGGACAACGCGAAGGTGTATAAACGTGAAGCGGATACGAGCATGTTGAAACATCATTCGTTCATCGGTAGAGATTCTAGGGAAGGGAATAAGGAAACGATTCGTTCATCCAGTGCGGTGAAAAAATGGGAACCAAAACCTGAACCTAAAGATGAATTAGAGTTGTAAAAAAAGAATAGGTGAGTCCACTTGTTGGATTCACCTATTTTATTTTACATTCGTGTTACAATATGATATAATGTTGGTAGAATTATCAATCAACTCGTACTTAATTTTGATAAAAAAAGGGGTACGAATGATGACAAAATATGAAAATCGTGTAAGCCGTTCGCATTTGAATGATAAAGTATCAGATGCTATGTTTATGTTTCTTGCCGAAAAGAACTTTAAATTGGAAAATATGGATGAAGTGCGTGGGTTAGCTAGTCATGTAGTTAACCGATTGTTCGATGAAATTGAACAATGTTTGATTGAAGGTAAATCAGTTCTTGTGACTGGTTTCGGTACATTCAACGTCAAAGAACGCAAAGGACATCCTGTTCCAATCGGTTCTGTTGGGTATATGGATTCATACAAGCATATCAAATTTACACCATCAAAGCATTTAGCACATGCGGTACGACACGAAAAAAGAAACCCGTAACCAATTTGGTTACGGGTATTTTGTTTCTAATTGTGATAATGCAACTAAGAAACGGTCTGCATCATAGTTGTTTTGTAACGCGAATTGTTTCGCTTGTTGCATAGAACGGATGGATAGCAACTCTTTGATAGATAGATTACGAATGTAATCATTAAATTGAATACATAATTCTTGGACAGGGATGCCACGGAAAAACTCATTACCAGCGACTAAATCCATATGTTTGGAAGCGACTTGTTTCAAGTGGTCTTCAGTACAATACAATAACCATGTGTCTAGGGCTGTATCACCAGTGGTGTATGTAGGATAAGCGTAACATAGACGCATGTTTCCAGTAGTTTCTGGTGTCGGGCCTTGGATACGACGATAGGTGTTTTCGCGTGATTCCCAGTTCTTTGTACGTCCAACTTTGATGACTTGTTGTTCTGGTAAGTGCGCAATATACACGATGTTTGTGTGTGGTGTTGGATTGACAAACGGTGTACGAGTGACATCCCACCAATCGGATTCACGGTGTTGACGGGATTCAATGATGGTTTTGTGTTGTTGTTTCCATTGACTCACACATTCAAGAACATGTTTCTTGACTGTGAGTAAGCGGAATGATTCAGGAACGGTCTGCAAATATTCTATTGGATCTTCATTGAAGATACTAGAATATTCGCGATAGCTTCTAACGTCAAATTCGGTTTTGAACTGTTTTACTGGACGAATGTTCCATTTATGTGGGATGAGTGCAATCTCAAAGAAAACTCCTTTGTCTGATGTTTGTAACGAGAACGACGGTTTGTATTTGAATAAATAGTGTTGTTGATTATTGAATATCTTTGGTAGTGTAAGGGTTTCGTGGGGTTGCAACCACATTGTTTCAATTAAATCTTTCATCAAACGTGTTACACCGTCAACGACAACGGTTGTTGGTAAGGTTGTTAAATCCAATGTCGTTGTTTGAGCCACACAAATATCATCCTGTGTGGTATACGATGTATGCTTAGTGATGATGTCGTAGAATTGTGTGCCGAAATACGCGTATAAACACTCTCTAATCGTTTTTGTCTGATAGATGCCTAATTGCATTAACGGTTGGTCAGGATGCGGTATATCCTGTTTAATTTGCAAATTACGAGCGGTCTGACACATTTGTTTATGTAAATCCTGAGTGAGAGTGTATTGTTTTTGAACGTAGAGAGCTTCTTTTTGCTTACGTTCTTGTTCTTCTTTCATATATTGATTCCATGCCGTGTTGGTAGCTCTTTTCTGATAAATTGTTTTCTTTTTTTGAAAAATTGACTCGATTGTTTTGGGTTCAAACACGCCACCGATTTGTTCTAACTGTTGTTCTGTGGTTAGGGTAGGATTCAACGATTGGAACATTTGTTGTAACGCTTGACCTGTCGTATGGATTTTCTGTCTGTTCGGATGGATTTCATTTGTGGATTCATTACAGAAATGAATAACAAAGTGATTCAGTTCGGTCATCCATGAGATTTTATCAAATAGTTCATCATTGACCGGGAATTGTTGTGCATCTTCGATGTTTGGTGTGTAAGTCGGGCCTTTTCTTTTGTCTTTGAATGTATGTGTCTTTGTGTTTTCGATAACAGCAAAAGTAGCTGTAGTGATTTCTCCTGTAATATACATGGTTATTCTCCTTTCTTTTGATGTTTTTTATGTATAAAAAACCTACACTTCGATACGAAGTGTAGGCTGTTGGTGTTTATTGATATGAGTCTAACAATGCGTTGTAACGAGTTGTGAGCATATCTACACGAGATTGGGTCACACCGATAACGTATTCTGCTTTTTGTGCACGCGTCAAACCTACGTAATACATGCGTAAGTCTTCTTGACGTGATAGGGCATTTTCGTTGATTAAAATGACCACGTTGTCAAACTCAAGACCTTTTGCACCATGGATAGTCGATACAATGAATGTTGAACGTTGGGTTTTGTCGAAAGATTTCTTCTCAGCGTTTGTTTCATCGTTGACTGCTTGTAGGATACCATTGAACTGAATTTCACATTGTAACACGAGTTGAATTAACTCTTGGATTGCGTCATTCGTTGTAAGTGTTTTGTGTTTCCATGCAATCACGATATTATCGCATAGCAAGAAGAAATGTTTCTCCCAGTATTCTAATAAACGGTCAGCATTGTATTGTAAGATTTTATCTGGTTCTTTGCGTTCTGCTTGGTAGTCTTGAATAGATTTGACAAACATATTCTTAAACGCACTGAAGAACTGATGCACCGGTACATTTTGCAACGCGTCGCTGTTATCCGCTACGAATTGAGAGAATAACGATAAGGTGTACACACTATTGCTACGAAGGTTCGCAATTTCATGATTTGGATAGGCTTGTTCTAACCATTGTTCCATGATTTTCATGTGTTTACCTTTGTGAGTCAAGAACGCAACCTTTTCACCTTTAGCGATTTTATCATCAATAAAGGCACGTACATCTGTACTATCTAAATAACCTGCAAGGTTTTCGTCTACGTCCTTTTGACGCGCAATCGTATGCACATCTAAGGTTACAGCGTCTTGGAAACTTTGTTTGGTTACTGGTTTTAAATCATTTGCTTGTAATTGGATTTGAGCAAATTGGTTCGCTTCTACGATTTGTAGGAATTGGTTTGCGTAATCTAAGATTTCTTGATTCGAACGATAGTTGATGTTTAACTGATGTGTTGAGAAGTACGATGTCATTTCAAGGATATTCAAGGCCTTTGGATTACTTGCTCGGAACTCATATAGGGTTTGTGAGCTATCGCCCACCATGAATAGACTTGTTTCGTATTTATTTGCGAATTTTAACGCATAGATGAACTCAAACAATGAGTTATCTTGTACTTCGTCGATGATTAAGTGCTTCGTCTTAAACTCAGGCGGTAAAATCATCTTATCCATACGCACATACGCGATAATGATTTCTAATTCAAGTGTGATTTGACGCACACGCGATAAAATCTCTACCAATTCATCCCAGTTTGTTTCTACGATTTGTAACAAGCGTGAGTATCCGCTTGGTTTTGCTGAACGTGTGTCATATAAGCCGTCAATCAAGCGTTTTGCAACATCTTGTGTCTTACTCTTGAATTGTTTTTGGAACGCTTTGATAGCATTGACCATTGTTTCAGGCGTACTTAATTGATGTTCTTCATAGTTGTGTGTATACACGGTATGAAGCATCTTCGCAATTGTCATTGATTGGATGTTTGGGTTCTTTTCTTTGATATTATCCGCACCAGCGTTAGTGAATGATAAAACAGTGATAGTTTCAGGGTCGATACCAC
>ERZ772909.758-NODE-758-length-19083-cov-5.035947_pt1 | contig 19083 bp, 18 predicted proteins | sample MGYA00511137_ERZ772909 | MGnify/ENA primary metagenome ERZ772909 (study PRJEB29015, sample SAMEA2738095) | human oral metagenome | biome: human oral; feature: human-associated habitat; material: saliva | place: China | collected 2270 ... | reverse complement strand
CTACATCAGGTGCTTTTTGTAATTGAGGAACTTTAATATCTAAAAATTTCTGAGCTCCTAAATCAGCTCCAAATCCAGCTTCTGTTACAACAATTTCTCCAAGTGCTAGAGCTGCATTAGTCGCAATCACACTATTACATCCATGTGCAATATTAGCAAACGGCCCACCATGAACAATTGCAGGCGTATGTTCTAATGTTTGAACTAAATTCGGTTTTAACGCATCTTTTAATAATAATGTTAAAGCTCCTTGAACATTTAAATCTTTCACCGTAACGGGAACTTTTTCAAAAGTGTACCCAATAACAATATTTTCTAATCGTTGTTTTAAGTTATTTAAATCTGTCGCCAAACATAAAATCGCCATCATTTCACTAGCAACAGTAATATCAAATCCATCTTCACGTGGAACTCCTTGAATCGGACCTCCTAATCCTACAATGACTTGTCGCAAAGATCGATCATTTAAGTCCACTGCTCTTTTCCAAATAATTCTTCTACTATCAATTTGTAATTCATTTCCCTGATAAATATGATTATCGATGAATGCTGCTAGTGCATTAGTAGCACAAGTTAATGCATGCATATCTCCGGTAAAATGTAAATTAATTTCTTCCATTGGAACAACTTGCGCATATCCTCCACCGCAAGCTCCTCCTTTAATGCCCATTACAGGTCCTAATGAAGGCTCCCGAAGCGCAATAATAGATTTTTTACCTAATTTTGTAAAAGCATCCGCTAATCCTATCGTAACGGTTGATTTTCCTTCTCCAGCAGGAGTTGGACTCATAGCTGTCACTAATACTAATTTGCCTTTTTTCTCTTTAGAAATTCGATTAACATCAATTTTTGCTTTATATTTCCCATAAAACTCGATTTGTTCATCATTTAAGCCAATGCTTGAAGCAATTTCACGAATTGGTTTCATAACAGCTTCTTGAGCAATTTGAATATCTGATTTCATTCATACCCCTCCTTGAACTAACTATAACGTTGATATTTTCTTTTAAATGCATAATAAGTAATGGCTAATGGAACTAAGGAACCAAACCACGCTAAAGGATTAGCAGTTGTTAATCCAATATAGCCAAAAATTTTGGTTAACACTAATGCAGCAAAAACTCGCATCATTAACTCCATAATTCCTGCAATTGTTGGAATCACAGTTTTTCCTACACCTTGTAATGTATAACGATAAATAAATAATAATGACAAAATACCATAGGATGAAGAATTAGCTAAAATATAAAGTCTACCATATTCCACTACCGATTCATGTCCCACACCTACAAACATTCTCATAAAATATGGACTAAATAGAATTAATATAAATCCTACGCAAAAACTAAATGTAAGAGAAAGTTTAATACAATCTCTAACACCTTTCCAAATGCGATCATATAATTTTGCTCCATAATTTTGAGCTGAATAAGTCACCATTGTAATTCCAAATGACATCATAGGTAAGATTCCTAATTGGTCAATCTTTTGTGCAGCTGTATAGCCAGCCACCGCTTCATGTCCTAAACGATTTAATACAATTTGCACCGTAATGGTTCCAATGGCAATAATTGATGATTGAAATCCCATTGGAAATGCAATTTTCATATGATGGACTAAAAAGTCTTTGGTAAAATGTAAGGACTCTCTTTCAATATGTAAAATTGGAATGTTCTTTTTAATATAAATATAACAACATACTGCTGAGAATAATTGACTCACTACCGTTGCAAATCCAGAACCTCCAACACCCATATTTAAATGAACAATAAATACATAATCTAATAAAATATTTAATACACAAGAAAGCGCTAAGAAATAAAGCGGCGTATTCGCATCCCCTATTGCTCGAATAATATTCGATAGTAAATTAAATGCAATTTGAGCAAAAATACCAGCAAAAATCACCATTAAATAGTCATAAGCATAGTCAATAATTTCTGGAGGAGTTTGCATGATTTCTAAAATTTGACGACAAAACAGCATACTTAATGTCGTCAATAGAATCGAAGCACCTACAGAAATTAATGTTGAGACATAGAAACTTCTTTTTACTCCTTGCATATCTTTAGCCCCAAACTTTTGGGCAAGAGGAATCGCTAATCCAGCTGTCATACTAATGGCAAAGCCTATAATAAAGAAAACAATACTTCCTGTTGATCCAACTGCTGCAAGTGCTTGTACGCCAATATATCTACCAACGAAATAAGTATCAGCCATATTATAAAATTGTTGAAAAACATTCCCAATTAATAATGGTAAGGTAAACCGAGAAATTAATTTCATCGGATTTCCAGATGTCATATCCTTCGCCATTTTACTCCTCTTTTCTACATACATACTCAATTATATAGTATACTAAAATATACAAAATTTTGACAGTCATACCCTTGGAAAAATGATAGGATTCTCTCATGGTAACGATAAATTTTTCTTTTTTAGACCTACAAATTATGTTACAATACAAACGAAAAGAGGCGAAGATTTATGGTTGAATTTGATAAAGAAAAAATTGCAAAAATGCAACAATATTTAGCAGAAATAACAGATCCAAACTTCCAAGGAAGTGCTACAGACAAAAGAATGGCTGTAGCAGAATTATTTAATTATTATCATTCAGATTGGCAGCAAGATGCCCTACATTTTGTCGACAAAAATCTTGAATTATTTGATGATCAACGAATGCAAGAAATTTTTAAAACGTATAACTCTGGAAGAAAGAGTCCTCAAACAGTCATCCGTCAAGAAAAAAAAAGTAAATATAAACGACCAATGAGACCGGGTGAAGATTAAATTACAATATAAAAGGTTTAAAATCTATTCATGATTTTAAGCCTTCTTTTTTATTTCATTATCGAATTCCTAATGCGATTCTTGCGTAACGAGACATTTTTTCCGGTGACCAAGCTGGGTACCATACTAATTTAACATCGATTGTTTTAATTTCTTCTATTCCTTTTAACGCACGATGAATTTCATCTGTAATAATATCTGCTAATGGACATCCCATTGTTGTTAGTGTTAAATTCACTTGGCAATGTCCTTCTTCATTTAACTCTACTCCATAAATTAATCCTAAGTTTACAATGTCAATCCCTAATTCAGGGTCAATCACTGTTTCTAATGCTTCTAAAATTTTTTCTTTCATTACTTCTGCTGTTTCACTCATACGATTACTCCTCTACTAATGTTTGTTTTAAAAATTCTACAGATGCTTCAATAGCTTTAAACGTAACAAAGTGTGGCACTTCTGGCGTTTCAATCCATTTTACGCGACTTGCATACGGTTCATCTTTAATCTTTTCATAAAACGCATGGTTTAATGCATAAGGCACTTTTTTGTCTTCTACACCATGCCAAATTAATACTGGACGACCGGCAATTGTTTCAGGATTATCTGCTAATGACAAACTTTGTAACATTGGAATATATTTATCCATCAAATCAGGAGTTAATTCTACTGCTGGTTTATCTTTCATCCATGTTGAAGTTAATGACCATTTTGCAAATTCAATTGGATCCGCATTCCCCATTAAACTAACTGCAGAATATAAAAATGGAAAATGTTTTAATAATGCATAAGTTGTCATTCCGCCCATACTAAATCCAATTGCTCCAATTTTATCATCAACTAAATTTTCTTTTTGATAGGCACCGACTAATGTTGGAAATTCTTTAACATTTTGCCCAATAATTTCCCATAATTCAAATCCGTTTAATTCAGAAGTTTTTCGTTCTCCATGATAGAGTTGATCGGGTAAAATGGCGCGCATGCCATTTTTCGCAAGCATCGCTCCGTAGTGAATACAATTTTCCTTACTTCCAGTCCAACCATGATAACAAACAACTGTTGGAATCATTTTATCTTTATTTTCATCTTGAACAATTTCTAAAATTGGAATTTGCTCAATCTTTTTTTCTTGAATAATAATCATAACTAACCTCTTCTTTCATATTTTTATAAAAATATGTTATACTTATAAGGATATTGTAACTAAATTGACAACTTTTCGTCAATAAAATCGATTATATAGATTACTATAGGAGGAAATAATGAAACCAAAATTAATTGCACTAGATTTAGATGGCACAACTTTAAATGGACAATCAGAATTTAATCCCCTTACGATTCAAACCTTACATCGTTTAACAGAACTAGGACACAAAATCGCCATTGTAACGGGACGTCCTTATAGAAGTTCAAAACATTTATATGAAGAATTAGGATTAGGTGGACCGATAGTAAACTTCAATGGAGCCCTATGTCATATTCCAAATGACGAAAATTGGCAAGGAGAATTTCATGTAACATTAGATGAAGCAATCGTTTTTGATATGTTGGACTTTCATAAAGAATTAGAATGTGATTATTTCATGGTAGAAGGAAAACATCATTTATATGCTACCATTGAAAATATTCCCGATTCACCTTACTATCCAAAAGATCAACAACCTATTTTATTACAAAAAGATACGCAGTTACTAGAAAAGCCAACAGCTATTACAGTTTTTTCTAGTATTGAAAAACAACCCTTCATTAAAGAAAAAATTAAGGAACGTTATGGCCACACGATTGATGTTCGTACGTGGGGAGGCGATATGCCTTGCTTAGAAATTGTCACTTATGGTATCGATAAATCTACTGGAATCCAACATTTATCTCGTTATTATGGCATTCCAACAGAAGATGTTTTAGCTTTTGGTGATGAAGATAATGACTTAGAAATGATTGAATTTGCTGGACACGGCGTTGCGATGAATAATGCCATTGATAGTCTAAAAGCAATTGCAGATGACATTACTCCATTACCACATGATCAGGATGGATTAGCTCATTACTTGATTAACTATTTTAAATTAGAAGCTTAATTAAATTTCTTACTTACAAAATTAAAAAAGAAAAAATTCCCTTTGTTGGCTAGGCCGCCAGCAGCCTCGCATAGCGAGTCTCATGGCTAAACTTCGAGCCTTGGTCTCGAAGTTTGCCTGTAAAAAAATCCATCGTGAAGATGGATTTTTTTACTATAGCTACATAGAAAATTCTTTCTTTTTGAATTTTTAATTGCACCATAAATAAATTTCGCGCCTCAAACTGATTCTCCGATAGAATTTGTCAAACAAAGTTAAAATACAGAATTATAAATTAATTCTCTTCACGAAAAAGTATTCAGCATAGTTATCTTCTGCATTTTCATAATGACCAACACATTCATATCCCAATACTTCGTAAAACTCTTTTCCCTGCCAGTCAAAGGTATCTAAACGAATGATATTTACTCCCATTGCAGCTGCCCGTTTTTCCATCTCAGAGATTAACTGAGTACCTATGCCTTTTCTCCTGTAATCTTCATCAACAAAAACAGTTGATACATAGAGAATTTTAAATGCAGTAATACAAGCATCCAATCCAGCAATTAGTATACCATCAGATTCAATACCGATCCGAATGTATCCGTTCATTTTATAACTTATATAGTTTCTATCAAACAAACTCAGTCTCGTTTCAATATTCTCAACCTGTTCTTCATTTAAATCTATAATTTTCATATAAGCTTATCTCCTTATATATTGTATTTAGTTTATTAAAGGTGAGCTATACTCCTAAATAAGCGACATTTTTCTACTTCTTTAATCTTATTTGTCATTGTTAAAATTAGAGTAACAGATTCACTATACTCTTGTAAATAAAAGAAGAAATTTAGTTCCAACATTTTTTGTCTGAAAAATAAAATTAGTACTGAAAATTACGCTTATCTCTTCTAAAATTCAAAAGAAAAAATGTCTTTGTAGCTAAAGTAAAAAAATCCATCATAAAAATGATGGATTTTTTTACAGGCAAACGTGGCTGCTGGCTGCCTAGCATACAAAAGGAATTTTTTCTTTTCGAATTTTATATACGCAAAATATTATTGCTAATATTTTAAGAAGAATACTCTATTTATCTATTCTTCTTCAATTGGATATGAATAGATTTCAATATGATCTCCTAATACTTTAATTTCAACTGGTAAATCATCTGATTGATCTCCATCGATATCTGATTCAATTTCAATATCAGAAGAAATTTTAATCGTTTTTGCTTTAATATATTCAATACTATCATTTTCTACCACATCCCCTTTTAATAAATCAGGAATTAATGATAATTTAGAGAAAATAGATGCATCTTTTAAAATTAAAATATTCGCATAACCTACTTTGTTTTCATCAAATATTTTTTTATCAGAGAAATAGTTCGATAATAATACTAATACTTGACTAGCTTCTCCTTCATAGTTACCATTTTCAGTTTCAACTTTAATATTAAAAACTTCATCTCTAATAACAGATTTTACCGTGTTAATCGCATATGCAAACATTCCAAATTTTGTTTTGTCTTCAATTTCTACATTATGAATTGCTTCTGGTAATGAACCTACACTAAAGATATAACCAAAATAATGATCATTTGCTTTACCAATATCAATTTTATTCGTTAAATTAAAATCTAATCCTTCAATTGCTTTATCGATATCTTGATCAATTTGTACTAATTTAGTAATTAAATTACCTGTTCCTCCAGGGATAATCCCTAATTTTGGAATATATTCTTTTTCAGCAATACCTGAAATAACTTCATTCACCGTGCCATCTCCACCAAAAACAATCACAGCCTCATATTTTTCTTTAGCCGCTTCTTCAGCAAAATGAGTGGCGTCTAAAGCTTTTTTAGTAATTCGTGTTTCAACAATTTCAAAATATTCTTTTACTTTATTTTCAATTTTTTCTTTGTAATTTAATGCTTGTTCTCCCCCAGAGGTTGGGTTAATAATAACCATTGCCTTTTTCAAAATCATCCGCTCCTTAATTTTAATCCTTATAATTTTTATCAGATATTAAAATTATATCATAGAAAAAAGAAGACGCATTCTAACTTGCCTATAAATTTAAACTACTAAAATTGATACTAGAAATTACGCTCATCTCTTATAAAGGAATTTCGGTACTCAAACTGATTCGCCGATAGGATTCATCAAACTAAAAGTAAGAGGCAGATAAAATTATTTGCATATTTTTTATATTCTGTTATACTTTAGATACAAAAAGAGCCGAGTTCCCGCTCGACTCTCATGTAGACCGTTCAAAAGACGGTGGCTTATTGAATGACTTAAATAACACCACTCAACTCGTCAAAGTTCTGAGCGGTGTTATTTTTTTGTCATTATTTCTATGATTTTGACAATCAAAGACAACAATGCCAATAGTACCATGGCAAAGGTTCCTATCAATGTCATTACTTCATAGCTTGACAAATCGCAACCTCCTTCCTAGTAGATTTAATTCAATGCTCATAAGCATCACCTACCTTATTAAGAGATTGCCACCGCTTTCAAACTTTCTACGCATATACTCTACCATAAACATTTCTAAAATGGAATAGCTCTATTTTTAATCTTTCGAGTTATAATTTAGTTTTCCCCTATCTAAGTTTTTGAACAGAATTGTATACTTATCAAAACAGTTGAAAAATTATGTTCATCTCTTATAAAATTCAAAAAGAAAAATTCCTTTTGTAGGCTAGGCCGCCAGCAACCTTGCAAAACGAGTCTCATAGCTACACAGAAAATTTTTTCTTTTCAAATTTTATATACGAAAATCATTATTATATTTCACTAGGCTTTCTTGTCTTCTTATATTGAACAACAAAGATTACTAAAGCTAATAAAATTAAACTTGTAATAAACATTAAACTATATTTTCCAGCAAATGGTAATCGATCCATATTCGCAGAAAAAATTCTTGCTACGACTGTTGTAGAAATAGCCCCAGTAAACTGCTGTAACGTATTAACAATACTATTCCCATCCGCTTGAACATCCTTGTCTAATTGCATTAAACAAAATGTTACATTACTTCCCATCACAAATCCATTTCCACTCATTAAAATAATATTCAATGCTAATAATGGAAGAATCGCTAAATGTTCGAAGAAGAAGCTAATCAATACTCCACCAATACTTGCTAAAATCAAACCTGTTAGTAAAGGCTTCAACGGTCCTTTAACATCAAACCATTTACCTGAAACAGGCGCCAATAAAGCAACCATTGCTGCACCAGGAAACATAAATAGCCCCGCAGTTGTCACACTTTGATTTAAACCTAATTGTAAATAATTTGGATAAACAAATGATAAACCTAATACCGTTGCTTGGAATGCTAACACTACATATAACATTCCATTAAAGGTATGATTTTTAAATGGTGCAAAAGATAATAAAGCATTTTTACGATTGAAGTATTCAAATAATCCACCCGTTACTACTGCACTTAATAGCCATACAAGAGATAAATGTTCAATTGCCATTAATAAACTAGCTAAACAATTCGCTAAGAAGAAAAATGCTAGCAGATTAAATGGTGATTTTTGAATACTTTTCTCTTTTGGAATCGCCCATAAACCAATCACTAAAGAAATGATCAAACATGGAATTAAAATCCAATAAATAAATCTCCATCCTAAAGCAGCTGAAACTATTCCACCAAAAGTTGGTCCAATCGGTGGAGCTAAGGCAGTTGTCATAGAACCTAATCCAATGACTATACCATGCTGTTCAATCGGTACTTGAGTTAATACAATATGGAACATTAATGGTAACGCAATTCCAGTACCAACCCCTTGTAAAAATCTTCCAAATAATAGCATGATTAAATTTGGAGAAATACAATTGATTAAAACTCCTATAATAAAAATTAAATTCGAAGCTAAAAATAATTGTCTTGTTGTAAAATTACGTACTAAATACGCAGAAATAGGCACAACAATCGCAATAGCTAATAAATAACCTGTTGTAACCCATTGAATTCCAGATGAAGTCGTCTGAAATTCTTGCATTAATGTCGGAAATGTCACATTCATTGCCGTTTCAATTAATACACCGCAGAAACTCATAATGGCTGTCGCAATTACTGCTGGCAATACATGCCATTTTTCATTATTCATTCATGTTTCATCCTTTCAAATTATTGCTATACATTTCACTAAAAATCCATAGCCAAATATCTTACCATAATTCACTTATAAAAAGCCACTGAAAACTATTTCAAGTACAAAGAAAAAAGACCAGACAAAAGCCTGGCCATTTCTATTCATTCCATCATTATTTTTCTAATGCTTCCACTAATAATTCCACTTGTTTCTCTAATTCAGATTTATCTTCATCTGTTAGAGTTAAAACACCTGTTTGGAATCCTGCTCCGATATGAAGTCCCACTGTTTTTTCTAGTGGATTCATGCGCATTTTAGTAGCTAATTCTGTTAAAGCACGTAAAACATTTGCCCCACCAGAATGTCCAGCTGCACTACTGAATACAATTAATTTGCTATCAATGTAAGCCGGAGGTGCATAAGAAGTAATATCTAATGAACGAGACATCCAGTCTAAACCATTTTTTAAACTTCCTGGTAAACTTCCATTATATTCAGGAGATACAATCCAAACAGCTTGAGACGCTTCAAAATCTCCACGATACTCTTCTACAATAGCAGGAGCTGGAAATTCAATATCTTGACTGAAAAATGGTACATCTTTAAAACTAATTTGTTTTGTTTGATAACCTTTTTCAACTAATTTTTCTTGTACATAATCAATAATAGTTTGGTTAAAAGATTCTTTTCTTAATGAACCATTAATGAATAATACTTGTTTTGACATTGCAAACTCTCCTTCTATTTATTAACGTTTTTTCTTTAATTTTTTCAATTTATTTTGTTTTTGACGACGAGCATATTGTTGCATAGCAATTTGACCTAATTTATTACGGCCTCCACCCATGCCTAATTGTCCCATCATTGATTCCATCGCTTGCATATTTCCATTTGACATTTGATTCATCATTTTTTTAGACTCATTAAATTGTTTAATCAAACGGTTTACTTCTGCTAATGGACGAGCTGAACCTGCTGCAATTCTTTTACGTCTTGCTTGTGATAAAATATCTGGATTTTCACGTTCTGCTGGTGTCATTGATAAGACAATAGCTTTCATACGTGCTGTATCTTTTGGATCCACTTTTAAATCATTTAATCCTGGAATTTTATTTAACCCTGGAATCATTTTTAAGATATCTTCCAAAGGTCCCATTTTATTCACTTGATCTAATTGGTCGATAAAATCATTAAAGTCAAATGTATTAGCTTTAATTTTATCTGCCATTTCTTGAGCTTTTGCTTCATCAAAATCTTGTTGAGCTTTTTCAATTAATGTCATGATATCGCCCATACCTAGAATACGAGAAGCCATACGTTCAGGATAGAAAATTTCAAAATCTTCTAATTTTTCTCCACGACCAGAGAATTTAATTGGTTTGCCTGTTACAGAACGAATTGATAGAGCTGCACCACCACGAGTGTCCCCATCTAATTTTGTTAAAATAACCCCAGTAATATCTAAACGTTCATTAAATGTTTCAGCAACATTCACAGCATCTTGCCCTGTCATTGCATCGACCACTAATAAGATTTCATTTGGATTCGCAACAGCTTTAATATTTTGTAATTCTTCCATTAAAGCTTCATCGATATGTAAACGACCTGCCGTATCGATAATGACTAAGTCACGACCTTCAATCGTTGCACGTTCAATCGCTTGTCTAGCAATCTCAACAGGATTAACATCTGTTCCTAATGAAAATACTGGATAATTTAATTGTTTCCCTAAAGTTTGTAATTGATCAATAGCGGCTGGACGGTATACGTCGGCTGCTACTAATAATGGACGTTTATTTTCATGTTTTGCTAAAAATGAAGCTAATTTACCAGCAGTTGTTGTTTTACCTGCTCCTTGTAAACCAACCATCATCACAACAGTAGGTGGCTTAGGTGAAAATTGGAACGGAGCTTGTTCTCCCCCCATTAATTCTGTTAATTCTTCATTCACAATTTTTACAACTTGTTGTGCTGGAGATAAAGCTTCTAATACATTAGAACCTAAAGCACGTTCATTTACTTTTCGTACAAAATCTTTTACAACTTTGAAGTTAACGTCTGCTTCTAATAACGCTAAACGAACTTCACGCATCATTTGTTTTAAATCAGCTTCGGTAATTTTCCCTTTTTTTGTTACCGAACCCATCGCATTTTGCAAGCGATCTGATAATCCTTCAAATGCCATTTTCTCACTCCTCAATCAGGCTTATTTATTCATTTCTTGTAAGTCTGTCATCAATTGTTGCAATTGACGATCATTTGGATAATGTTCTTTGATATGCTGCTCAATTCCATCATAGATAGCTTGTCTTTTATAAAAATCATTCACTAAATGTAATTCTTGTTCATAATCTTCTAATAATTGAGCAGATCGTCGAATATTATCATATACGGCCTGTCGACTAACCTCGAATTCTTCTGCAATTTCTCCAAGAGAATAATCTTCTCCGTAATATAATTCCATATATCCTAGTTGTTTTTCAGTCAAAAGTTTGCCATAAAATTCTAACAACAAATTCATCTGCGTTGTCTTTTCAATTTCCATTGCCATCCTCCTGCCATTAAACTCACTTTCTAATTATAACAAAAACTAGCGTTTATGCCAATTGCAATGAAAATTAGAACTATTTTTCATTTTCTAAAATTTCAGCTATTTTTTCAAACGTGTTCCCATTTCTAATTGTAATCTTTTTATAAAAATCTTGCTTTAATAACTGTTTATGGTAAGTTGTCTTTAAATACTCTGCTTCATCGAATTTCCCCCAAAACACAGCATGCTTTCCTATATATACAGCCTCATTATGAAAGTTCGCTTTGTTAAGAAATCCTAGTATCGAGCTTTTATCTAATTGATAAGAAAAGAATAATACATCTCTTCTTGCCAACTCTTCATTCCACCACTCTGGTAAGTTTTCTTTTTCTTTTAAATATTCTTCTTTTGTCAGTAAAGCAAAAGGAATTGAAAACTCATAATGACTTTCTAGCAAATCTTTGATTTTGCAAATACAAGTATCGTATGTATCACCACTGCTAAAAAATAAATTCCCACTATTAATATAGGAATGAACGTTTTCAAAATTCAAACTTTCTAATAATACTTTCAATTCACTCATTGCTACTTTATTCTTACCACCAACATTTATTCCACGTAACAAAAGGATGTATCTCACTATAAAATCTCCTTCATTTAATCATTTTACAATCACATGAATGATTATACGACAAAAATCAAATTGTTACTATGAAACAATATCCTTTGTTTGATACTGAATCATACAAATACAATTTTTTAGTGCCTTTTAGGTTAATAGATTTATAAACAAAACGTTTCTTCTCTAATAAATTCTCAATTTGATTTTGTTTTTCTTTTAATACTTCATTCTTTTTACTTTCTGTATTTAAGATATTCCTAAATTCTTTTTGATAAATCGCTTCAAGATTACTATCGTCATTATTAAATTCTACTTCCCCATCTATAGAAAAGGAGCACATATCAAATCTGTCATTTCCAAAACCTCTCTCACTTTTATACTCCAATTTTACATTTTGCACAGGAGTCCCTAATTCAGAAAGCTCATTTCTATTGTTCTGGGCAAAATGATTAAACGCAAAAATACAGGCAACTAATATCAATATAGGAATAATAGATTTACTTTTCATTGAATACTCACCTCTTTTATACCGAAAAAATATACCTTCTCTCACAATTATAATCTCTAAATTATTCAAGAAATGGATAATTCTCACATTTTAAGCAAATATTAAAAAGTATTCTAAGGATTATGTATTATTTTTTAAACCGCTTACTTTCCTAATTGTTTTCCATAATTTTTTCCGTTAAAATATAAATAAGTTGAAAGTTTATACTCAATTCGGGAAATATAATTAAGAACAAAGGATTAGATGGTGTATGAAATATAAAATTTATTTCGATGAATCTAAGAAAATCGATCGCAAAACAAAATACTCCTATTATGGAGCAATCTCAATTGAAGAAACACAATTAGATAAAATCGAATCGCAGATTGAACAAATACTAGATAAGCTAAATAGACCTTCAGAGTTACATTTTGTGGATTATCGACCTTCAGATATTAAGAAATACTTCCAAGTATTTAATTTTTTTCTTTCTTGCCCTAATATCAAAATTAACATATATCGCTTGAATAATGAACATTTTTTTCAATTAGGGAAAACATTAAAGTTTTCAGAAACAGAATTGAGAAAGTATTTTTATGTAAAAATACCTGAACGTCTTTTTTATGGTTTAGTTAGGGATGATAAACAGATTGATGGTTTGGATATTGTTATGGATGATAGTACAGAATATCGAACTCTAGGTGTTTTTGAAAAAATATCAGATCAGATGAATGCTCATTCATTATATAGAGGAAAAAGTTACCATGTTAACTCTGTTATTGGAATTAACTCTAAAAATTCTAGAATCATTCAGTTGTTAGATGTTATTCTGGGAATAGTTGTGTATCTACTTGAAGAAAATTATAAGGACTTGAAATCTTATCAGAGTATTAGTAAGCGAGATTTTATTTATAGACTTTTATTGAGTAATGATAATTTTAGTCTTTTGGATAAAATGATTTCTATATTTACTTGGGACAGTTCTGATATGGATTATCTTAATAAATTAGAAGTAGCTACTATTTTGAATCTATTTTTAGTTTTTTGTAATAAAAATGATTATACAGATATGCTTGCTGTTCAGGAATTTTATCTGAAATTTCAATCTGATTTAATGGCTTTAGATGATTTAGATAAAAAAACACGAGTTCATCTCCTAAAAAATAATCTTCAAAATCCATATAGTCCGGATAGAATATTAAATAATTCATTAGTAGATTTATTTCTAGGACATTTGAGTCAATTGGAGTTCAAAGATAGAAATAAATATTTAAAATAAAGCTCTCATCAAAGGACTCTGTGTATAGTTACATTTAATGAATGACGAAAATTACTTGGGACATTTTTGCTTGTGTTTGAGATATAGTACATAGTTTGATTCAATCAATTGACATTTTCAAAAAAAGATAATAAAATAATGTTGCTAGAAATTATTTGACTGACTACTTTCTTCCCCACTGTCGGGAGGCTGGTTTGCAGTTATTATTTGAAGCTTTCTTCCCCACTGTTGGGAGGCTGGCTAAGATAAGAATAAGGAGCATGATAAATATGCTCCTTTTTTTGTTTTCGTACTTTTTGCATACACTAAAATAGGATTCCCCATTAATCCTATAAATGATAGAACCATATTAAAAAGCGTTAGACTCTCCTCTAACGCTTTTCGTAGTTTTCGATTAACTTTTCAATTTCTTGAAGCGACTTTACAAAATGTATCTGACCTCTATCTTCCTTACTTAATAATTTTGTCGTTACCATATGATTAAAAAATGCCTCTAAATGATCATAATAGCCTTCCATATTGTAGAAAATACAAATTCCATTTGTTTGACCAACTCTTACCCATGAAACGACTTCTGCAATTTCTTCGAGTGTTCCTGGACCTCCCGGAAGTGCAATATACACTTCACTTAATTCAATCTCTTTATTTTTACGTTCTGACATCGTTTCAACAATATGAAGTTTGGTGATATCTTTTTTTGCGATTTCACGATCCACAAAAAATTGTGGCATGACGCCAATGACTTGTCCACCTGCATTCATAACAGAAGTTGCAATCACTCCCATTAAGCCAGTATTTCCTCCACCGTAAACAAGTGTGTGATTCATATTCGCTATCCAAAGTCCTAGTTCTTCAGTTTTTTCAGCAAAACTAAGACTACTCTGACTAGCGGCGCAATAGACTGCAATATTCATAACTTCTCCTTATAAATAAGAGTCGTAAAATCTTACGACTCGATTATTATTATTTAAATGCTGCAATAATTTCTTCAGCAATATCTTTTGAACAGATAACCCCTGTAGTCTTTTTATTTGGTACTAAGAAGTCTACTTCTTTTCCATCTACTGTACTATAGTGTAAATCTAATTCTTTTGCAATTACCATACCAGGAGCAATATCCCATGGTGCTAATAATGTTGATACATAAGCGACAGATTTTCCTAATACTACTTGGATATGTTCAATTGAAGAAGCTCCATAAGTACGAGTTACCATTGCTTTACGAATCATAGCTGCTTCTTTTTCATTTGCTTCTAATAACATAAATCCGTTTACGTTAATAGAGCTATCACCAATACTGTGAACTTCTGGTTTAGATAAACGACGACCATTGCAATAAGCTCCGTAATCTTTAATACCATAAACAAAACGATCACGCATGACATCATAAATGTAACCTAATAAACCAACGCCATCTTTATATAAAGCAACCATAATTCCAAAATCTTCTTGACGTTTTACAAAGTTTAATGTGCCATCGATTGGATCAATTAACCATACATATCCGTCCATTGAAGTTAATTCATCACCAAATCCTTCTTCACCCATAATTTTATGTGTTGGGAATTGTTCACGAATTTTTGCAATTAAAAATTGCTCGATTTCTTTATCAACATTCGTTACTAAGTCATTACGACTAGATTTTGTATCCACTGTAATTGATTCACCAAAGCTATGACGAATTTTATTTCCAGCCTCCATAATCCAATCATTGACTAATAAATGTGTTGCAAATAAATCCATAATTAACATCCTTTCTACTATTCCATTTTAATTCTTTTTGAAGCATTTTTACTCATTTGAACGACACGGTATAAACTATATCCAGAAACAGCTTCAAATTCTTTACCAAGTCTTTTTTCTTCACCAATACTTTTTACAATCGTTTTGAAATCTTTATATCGTTTGATAAATAATTCTGTTTCAATTCCACGCTCATAAGCATCTTCAACTGCATTCCATAATGCAATAACTGTTGACATCTCTTGGTGAGTCCAATCCAAGTCTAATGGATAACTATAATTTGCCAAATAAGTCCCTCCTCAAAAGTACACTGCTAAGTATACACCTTTTTCGTGAAAATAAAAAGGCATATCCTTCATTTGCTACTCTAAGTTAATGCGAATATTCTTCCATTTCCCTGATTTAAATCTAAATAATATAATGAGCCAACGAATAAATTGGTCAATAAATACTGCATACCAAGCTCCTGCTAAACCTAAGCCAATGATGTTTACAAAAATATATCCTAAACTAACACGGATAAGAATTGACCCCACAAAAATGGCAATCAATGGCCATACTGTATCTCCTGCTCCTCTTAACGCACCAGAAGTAATTAATTGATGACTTTGGAACGGTTGAACAAACGCCACAATCGTTAAAGCAATCATAGTATTTCGAATAATTTCAGGCTCTGTAGAATAAAATTCTGCTAAAGTTTGCGATCCGAAAAAGATGAATAGTGACATTCCGATGGCTATTACAAACCCGATTCGTTGACACATTCTAGTATACATTCTTGCCAATTGTTCATTTTTTGCTCCAAGAGATTGCCCCATCAAAGTAGAAGCCGTTATCCCAAAAGCTTGAGCAGGTGAATACGTAAGATTTAAAATATTTAACGAAATTTGATGAGCTGCATATACATTAGTCCCTAATCCCGAAACGATATTTAAAAATGAAATAATCCCAACTCTTAATGCTAATTGTTCCAAAGCAGTTGGCAACCCAATTCGAATTAAATCTTTCATCATTTCAAAACGAAATTCAAATTTTTCTTTTAAATCTAAATATAAAACACTCTTCTTAGTCAATACATACCGCAAATTTAACGACATCGCAATCACATTACTTAATGCTGTTGAAATAGCCGCTCCAGTTACTCCAAGTACTGGGAAGCCAAATAAACCATAAATTAGCACAGCATTCCCAAGGACATTTAAACTATTTGCGATTACATTATTACGCATCGGAATTTTTGTTTCACCAATCCCACGTAAAGCAGCTGTTATCGTAAATGAAAATGATTGGAAAATAAACCCTAGCATAATGACACGAAAATAGGCTGTCCCTACTTCAATAACAGAAGAATCTGCCCCTAAAAATGATAGAACATTTGGCGCTAATACAATCATTAGTATTGAAATAGGTATGACAAATCCTAACATTGCGAGTAACATAACGTGTTTTAATACTAAACTAATATTTTTATATTTTTTTGCTCCAAAATAACGAGCAATAATAGCTGTTCCACCAACATTTAACGCTTGAACAAAACTCAATCCTAAAAATACGGGTTGATTCGTCATACCAACAGCAGATACTGCTTGAGCCGCATGTTCTGGAATACGCCCTACCATCATCATATCGACCATTCCAAATAAAGAGCCTAATAATACTTCAATAAAAACAGGCCATACAATATGAAAAATATTCATTCTTAATTGTGTTTTATTAAACTTCTGATTTCCCCCTTCTTCCATGACATCTCTCCTTCTTTTCAAAATTACACTCTATTCTATACCCATTAGAGATGATGTGCAACAGATATCCACTGAAACGAAAAGTAGGAAACAGCATTTGCCGTTTCCTACTTCATTGTGTTTCTTTAAAGAAGAAATTTCCTACTCACTTTTCTGTCAGTATGATTATTCCTCTTCTTCTTTTTTCTTTCCTGGAACGACCATTCCCAATCCTGTTAGTATAGAAGCTGCTGCAGCTCCAAAGATTGCTAATTCGTCTCCAGTACCAGTATTTGGTAATTCATTCTTACGTTGTTCTACAGTTGGTGATGGGTTCACTGTCTCTTGTGACTGTGCAATTGCACGATATACATGACGTACATTGCCATTTGCATCTGTTTCTGTGCGAACAAATTCATATCCTGGAATAGTTTCATGCGGATGTTGACCCTTCTTAGCTGGTTGAAGCGGCTTACCGTTTGCATCTACAAATAAAGTTTCTTTATCATTCACTACAGGAGTTTCTGAACTTACTTTACGATAGATATGAACTGTATTTCCATCTTTATCTACTTCACTACGTTCATAGATATAACCGTCAATTGTTGAATGTTCTTTCTTACCTTGTTCTGGTGATTTAATGTTATTACCGTCTCCATCTTTCCAAATTGTTAATGAATCCTTTTCCTTACTTGGTGTTGATGGTGTTGGTGGTGTTGGTGTAACAGCACGAACAGTTGGTGTATAAGTTTTCTCAATAGGTGTACCATTAATATCTTTAACTTGCACCGTTACTCCAGTAGCTTTACCAACAAAGTCTTTTTCTGGTGTGAATGTAATAACATTATTCGTTAATGTATATGTTCCTTCACCTGGAACTTTTACTTCCGTAGAAGGATTTCCATTTTTATCCACTAATGTTAATGTCGATGGATTTAATGCTACTGTTTCATCACCTTTATTGAAGTTTACTGTTGATTTATCTTCATCTTTCTTATCGAAGATAACTGCTGATGTTTGTGGTTTTCCTTTTGCACCTTGTGTTTCTGAGCTTTCACCGGTTGGAAGAACTTTTACTACATTCGGTACATATTTTTGCTTAACGACTTTACCATTTGCATCTTCTACTTGTACTGTTACACCGTCAGTTTCACCTTTGAATGTCTTAAGTGGTGTAAATGTAATCACGCCATCTTTTAATTCATAAGTTCCAACATCTGGTACAGTAACTGTTGTCACTTTATCTCCAGCTGCGTTCACTAATGTTAAAGTATCTTGTTTAAATGTTACTTTTTCGTGACCAGTGTCAAAGTTAACAGTTGTTTTATCTTCTTCATCTTTTTGATTGAAGACGATTGGAGATTTTTGAGCAAATCCTTGTAATCCTGTAGTTGCTGAATCCTTACCTGTTGGATTTACTTCTGTAAATGTTGGTGTGTAAGTTGCTGTTGCTGGTGTTCCGTTCGCATCTTTTACTTGTACAGTTGCCGCTGGAACTTCTCCTACAAATGATTTGTCAGTTGGAGTGAACTTCACTTCTCCAGTTGGCACACCATTTGGATCTTTAACTAGTGTGTAAGTACCAATCTCTTTACCATCTTTACTTACTGTTAATGATTCTACTGGATTTCCATCTGTTCCTAGTAGCGTCATCTTAGTTTTGTCAATCGCTACTGGTGTATTTTCTGTTCCTGGTTCTTTACCTGGATTGAATGTTACACTTCCTGTTTGTTCAA
>ERZ772909.757-NODE-757-length-19110-cov-4.305327_pt1 | contig 19110 bp, 17 predicted proteins | sample MGYA00511137_ERZ772909 | MGnify/ENA primary metagenome ERZ772909 (study PRJEB29015, sample SAMEA2738095) | human oral metagenome | biome: human oral; feature: human-associated habitat; material: saliva | place: China | collected 2270 ... | reverse complement strand
TACGCACGGAACGTTATTTAACTCTTTCGGGCATTCATGATTTCGTGCAACAAGTTGCACGCTACGATTCTTGTTGCACGAATGATTAAAATATTAACCTCGATGCGTAATTTACGATTTTGTGCAACAAGTTGCACGCTACAATTCTAGATGGACTTGAATATGCGATAGGACAGGTATTACCTGTCCTATTTTGTTTGGGCCACGCTTTCCTGCTAATTATTAGCGGAAAGCGTGAAAGTGCGGTCAAAAACGAAAACGTTTAGGGATTTGCCGGCTTGTTGTCAGCGGCCTTAATTGCAGCCTTTTCACCATTGAATTTAACCACATCTACCGCAATGGCTTCCGCTTCTTTCAAGAAGAAATCCGGCGCTTCGTAATCTTTCGGTAAATCGTTAATGTCTTTCAATGGTTTCTTGCCTTCACGCTTAAAGCGAGCATTTAAGTCTTTCAAACGTTTGTCATCGTCTTTATCATTTTCTGCTTTACGTTTTTCATAATTCAGGGATAAGAATTTACGATCACGGCGTTCATCACGCACGTTTAAATCCTCGTTTAAGGCGATAAATTCCGGATCTTTCGCCATTCTGTCACGATGTTTTTGTGCTAATTCAGCGATGGAATGTCGTGCGTTTGCCACTTCGGCATAATTTACAGACGGCATTTTATCCCAAGGTAACGCATTGTCTTCCTTCTCTTCACCATATTCTTTCATATCAATGACATCAGGGAAGGTAATATCCGGTGCGACACCTTTTAGCTGCGTGCTTCCGCCATTAATTCGGTAGAATTTTTGGATAGTGTATTGCAATAAACCCAATGGCGTTTGATCTAAATCATACACAAAATTCAATGATCGACTTTGTTGTACGGTGCCTTTACCATAAGTATTTTGACCGATAATGATACCGCGGTTGTAGTCTTGCATTGCCGCGGCAAAAATCTCGGATGCGGAGGCACTAAAGCGGTTAATCATCACCAATAGCGGTCCGGAATATTGTTGCGCATTATCCGGATCTTCATGCACACGAATACGTTGATATGCATCACGCACTTGTACGACAGGACCATCGCTAATAAACAAACCGCTTAATCCAACGGCTTCTGTTAAGGCACCACCGCCGTTTTCACGCAAATCAACAATTAATGCAGCGGCATTTTTGCTTTGCATTTCAACAAGCAGTTTCTTCACATCTTCCGTTAAACCGAGGTAAAAACTTGGAATTTTGATCACAGCCACATTCACGCCATCGACTTTTTCAATGGTTAATTTGGCGGCTTGATCTTCAATGCGGATTTTGTCTCTAACCAGTGTGATGATGCGCGATTTTCCGCCTTTCGCTGGTTCGACTTCTAAGCGAACTTTAGAGCCTTTTTTGCCTTTAATTTTGTCAACAATGTCTTCTAAACGCCAGCCGACAACATCTTCGATTTCGCCTTTTTCTTGGCCAACACCAACGATTTTATCTCCAGCTTTGAGTTTTTTGCTGCGAGCCGCCGGTGCGCCCGGCACTAAAGATTTGATACTGGTTTCATCATCTTCAGATTGCAATGTTGCACCAATCCCCTCTAGAGACAGGTTCATACTTTCATTAAAGCTTTTTGCTGTGCGTGGTGCTAAATAGCTGGTGTGCGGATCAATTTCACGCGCAAAGGCATTCAGATAGGTTTGCACCACATCATCTGCTTTGGTTTGTGTGAGACGACGAATGGCTAAATTGTAACGCTTAACGAGTTTTTCTTTAATTTCCGGCCATTTTTTATCTTTTAATTTCAAATTGATAATGTCGTTTTTAACACGGGCTTCCCACAATTTTTCAGCGTCTGCTTCGGTTTTTGGCCAAGGCGCTTTTTCACGATCAATTTCAATTTGATCATCACCGGTTAAATCCGGTTCTTTATCTAACAATGACAACGCATAACGATAACGCTCATAACGGCGTTTCATCATTAAATCATACATATCAAAAGCAATGGTTAATGTACCGGCATTTAATTCGTCATCAATTTTCTTGCCGTATTTTTCACGCATTTCATCGATATCGGATTGCAAAAAAGTCGTACGATTAAAATCGAGCGCCTTAAGATAACGATCAAAAATCTTTTCCGAAAATTCGTCATCAAGTTGAAATTTACGATAATGAGATTGTGTTAGGCGAGTAGTGGCACGCTTGGTGGCGAACATATTCGCCTCTGAAGGCTGCAATGTCACGAGATCGCTGGCTTTGAGTTTTGGTTGCACGGCATCTGCAACACTGATATTAAGAAAAAGCACCCCTAACACAAGTGCGGTCAAATAATTTTTCGTTTTAGTTAATTCCATTCAGGCTTTCCTAATAAGTACGCAATAAAAAAAGTTATCCGGCAAGATAACTCTATTGAAATCTAAACTAGGCAAATAAACGATCAGCGGTGATGTTGATGACGACGCCATTATCTAATTCTACACGGGCGGTTTCATTAGAAAATGCTAACACCACAGCACTTTGCGCACGTTCACCGACTTTTACTTTCACGTGTTGACCTTTTTGGAGTGAGGTCATATCCACATTATTTAATGTTGTTTTAGGTTTACGGGCAGGTCTTTCGCTTGGTTTGGCGGTACGTTTATGGCGACGTGGTGCGTCTTTTTTCTCAACTTCGCCTTTCGCTGCTCTTTCTGCTGCACGTTTTTGTGCAACAGCTGCTTTGGCTTCGGCCAATTGTTTTGCGGCGTGTTCAGCGTGTTCTTGCTCCAATTCGCCGGCAGGATTTCCGTTTAAATCTACGCGTACAGTGCCGGCGCGACAGCCGTGTAAATAACGCCAATTTGACGTGTATTGGCGTAAGGCTTGGCGTAGTTGGGTTTTGCTGACGCGCTCATCGTCTTTTAATGCTTCGCTGAGATCTTGAAACAAGCCGATTTTTAATGGTTTTGCTTCGCCCTCGATTGAAAAACAACGCGGAAATTTTTCCGCTAAATAAGCAATAATTTCTTTGTTATTCGTTAACTTTTGTACTTCAGTCATAATGAAATCCTGCATCGATTTTTAAGTAGAAAAACTCGCCATAGTTTAGCTCACTTTCAGAAAAAATGACAATTAATAATCGATTTCCGGCTTGATAAATAAAAAAACATGGTTAAAAATGACCGCACTTATTTAGAAAATGCAGCGAATACATACAAAAGCATGGAAATACAGTGTAGAATACGTTCTCTTTTAGCCCTTGGATCATCTTACTCATGACAGCAACTTCTTCTGTGAATTTTGCCAATGCGAATTTCTACCGCATCGTCCGTTGTGGTGGTTGTAATGCTGTGGTTAAAATTTCCACCTTGCAACAGGGGCAAAGTGCGGTGTGCCCACGCTGTCACCATGTTTTGTACACCAGTGGAGGTTGGAGTTTAAAGCGCTGCGCGATCATTGCCATTTCAATATTAATTCTCATGCCTTTTGCATTAACGTATCCATTACTTAGCATTGATTTGCTTGGAGAAAAAATCGATGCCTCGGTTTGGTTGGGCGTGTGGAAAATGGCGACCCAAGGATTTTCATATACGGCGTTTTTAATTTTTATTTGTGCCGTTTTTATGCCCATTGTTTTTGCATTGTTGGTCATTTTATTGCAGTTATCCAAAATGATGAAAATTCAGCCACGCAATTTGTTAATTTCTCTTGGCTATATCAAACCTTGGGTAATGTTTGACGTGTATTTGGTGGCTTTAGGTGTGAGTATTTTTAAAGTGCGCGAATATGCCACGTTACAATTGGATGTCTATTTAATTGCTTTTGTTTTCACCGCACTTTTAACCACATTACTGTTTATTAAAATTAACCCGACCGAAGTGTGGAACGATTTCTATCCTCAAAGCAAAGGCGTGAATGAACTCACGAAGGCAGAGGATTTGCGCTATTGTCATGCTTGTCAGTATAGCTTTATTGAACCGTTATCTGATCGTAAGGGGCGAGATATCTGTCCTCGCTGTTTGTCACAAATCGACATTCCCCCTTCTATTCGATTGCAACGCACGTGGGCATTATTACTTGCCGGTATTATCATGCTATTCCCCGCTAATTTATTGCCAATGTCGGTGGTTTATTTAAACGGTGCGCCTAGTGCAGATACGCTGATGTCAGGTGTGATGAGTTTTATGGAAATAGGAAGCTATTTCATCGCCTTTATCGTATTTACCGCCAGTATTTTTGTGCCGATTAGCAAAGTCTTGATTATGTTATATTTGCTGATTTGCGTGCATTTTAAGCTCAAACATTCCATTCGTTGGCAAATGCGTTTATTACATCTTGTGCATTTTGTCGGCCGTTGGTCTATGTTGGATTTATTCGTATTAGCATTAATGATGTCCTTGGTTACGCGCGGACAAATTATTGATTTTTCTGTAGGTACGGCCGCCTTTTATTTCGGTGCTGCCGTATTTTTAACAATGGTTGCAGCGGAACAATTTGACAGCCGCTTAATTTGGGAAATCTATGACAAACAACAAGCAAAACACCTCCATGCCGGAAACTGAAGTTGTGGCAAAAGTTCGTCAAAGTAAACGAATTTCACCTTTCTGGTTACTTCCTTTTATCGCTTTATGTATCGGCGCCGTTTTGTTCTTCCAGATTGTGCAAGAGCAAGGCATTAGTATTCGAATCACCTTTTCCAGTGGTGATGGCATTGTTGCGGGGAAAACGCAGATTCGTTATCAAGGATTGCAGATCGGCGTGGTGAAGAAAGTGAATTTCACCAATGACTTGCAGAAAGTGGAAGTCGTTGCCAATATTTATCCTGAAGCCAAAAGTGTTCTTCGTAAAAATACCAAATTTTGGTTGGTGAAGCCAAGTGCTTCTTTGGCCGGTATTTCCGGTTTGGATGCGTTAGTCTCCGGTAACTACATTACGTTGCAACCCGGTGATGGGGATTCGGAACATAAATTTGTTGCGGAAACGGAAGGGCCGATTGCCCAACTCAATCCCGGTGATTTGTTGATTCATTTGGTTTCGGAAGATTTGGGTTCCATTTCTATTGGCGCATCTATTTATTATAAAAAAATGCCGGTCGGTAAAATCTATGACTATCATTTCTCTGAAGACGGAAAAAAAGTGGAAATTGATGTGGTCATTGATAAGCCTTATGCCAAATTTGTGAAAAAAGACAGCCGTTTTTGGAATATTAGCGGCATTAGTGCGAGCCTCGGTGTTTCAGGTTTAAATGTAAACATGGACAGTTTAAATTCCGTGGTTCAAGGCGCGGTGGCTTTTGATTCGCCAAATGAAAGCGCTAAGGCGGATATGAATGAAAAATATACGCTTTATTCTAATTTACAAGCGGCGAAACGTGGCATCAATATTGATGTCAATATTCCCAATACCGCCGGATTGGAAGAGGGTAAAACCCGCGTGTATTACCAAAACATGGAAATCGGTGTCTTGTCGAAATTAAGTGCAGTGGAAGATAACGATGAAATGCTCAGTGGTTCATTGCTCATTGAGCCGAACTTGGCGGATTTATTTAAGACCGGTTCTAATATTGTGCTACGCGAGAAAAAGCCGGGGCTGGCTGATTTAACGAATATCCAAAAGCTACTGCGTGGAAAATATTTTGAAGTCTTGCCGGGGAACGGTGACAGCAAAATGGCGTTTGATGTTACTAAAGAAAGCGAACTGTTGCTAAAACAGCCTAACACCTTGGTACTCACGCTCACCGCACCGGAAACTTATGGCGTGAGCGAAGGGCAGCCGTTGATGTATAACAACATCCAAATCGGTGAAATTGTGGGGCAATATATTGAGACCGATGGCGTGAAATTTAAAGTGGCGATTGCCGGCGAATATCGTCATTTAATTCATGGTGATACCCTCTTTGTCGCGGCATCGAATTTTGATGTGACTATCGGCATTGATGGTTTACGCTTTGAAGCGGCAACGCCGGAAAAATGGCTACAAGGCGGTATTCGCGTAATTGCCGGTAAAACGCAAAGCCATCCGAAAGACACTTATGCGCTTTACAGTGATTTAACCAATGCGGAAGCCGGGATTACCGATTCGCAACCGAAACCGACAATCACTTTAAACACCACGAATTTGCCGAGTATTAATAAAGGCTCTTTAGTGCTTTATCGTCAGTATGAAGTCGGAAAAATTTTAGATATCCGTCCACAAACCCAAAACTTTGCGGTGGATGTGTTTATTTATCCGAAATATCAGCATTTGTTAACAGAGAAAAGTGTATTCTGGGTGGAAAGTGCGGCGCAAATTGATATCACGCCAAAAGGCATTAGTATTCAGGCTGCACCGGTGGCACGCTCACTCAAAGGCGCAATCAGCTTTGATAATAGTGGCGGTAAAAATAATCACACCCTTTATCCAAATGAATTGCGTGCGAAATCAGCCGGTCAACAAATCATATTAACGGCAGAGGATGCCACTAACCTCAGCAAAGGCATGGCATTGCGCTATCTTGGGCTGAATATTGGGGAAATTGAGAGTGTTCAACTTGATCAAAAGAGTCACAAAATTATTGCTAAAGCGTTGATTCATCCAAATTACATGGCGTTGATTGCTAAGGAAGGATCCCGTTTTAACGTGATTTCACCGAAGATTTCTGCCGGCGGCATTGAGAATATCGATAGCCTGTTGCAACCTTATATTGATGTGGAAGTGGGCGCCGGTAAAACCAAAACCCAATTTGCTCTCAGCCAAGCGGTTAACAATAACATCAAATATACCAACGGTTTGCCGCTTGTGCTAGAAACCAATGATGCACTGAATATCACAGCAGGATCGCCTATTATGTATCGTGGGGTAGAAGTGGGGACGATTAAAAACCTCGAATTGAATACGTTGGGTGATCGGGTCTTGATCCATGTGCTTATTGCACCGAAATATCAGCATTTAGTTCGTCAAAATTCTGAGTTTTGGATCGCCTCCGGCTATGACTTTAGCCTGAGTCTTACCGGCGGCGCACAATTCAATACCGGCAGCGTACAACAACTGCTGAAAGGCGGAATCTCTTTCTCTACGCCACCAGGCACTGTTGTGCAGGCACAAGCGAAGGCGAATCAGCATTTCTTGTTGCAAGTAAAACGTCCGACGGATGCACAAAAGTGGAATCAAGGTGCCTTACCGGCTCAATAATGTGTAGAAATATCAGCTTTTTGTTAGGTTGTGTAAATTAAGTAAAAGGTAAGAAAATCGGAAGATTTTTCCCAATTTTCTTTTTATAATGTCCGACCTCTTAGCTAGGAATTAGCTAAGAGGTTTTCTTTTTTTATTTTATTTTTCTTTATTTTTATTTCTGGAGTACTTATGAAACATGCAATCACACTCACAACCTTGCTGATGGTCTCCTCAGACCTGTTTGCCGGTTTTCGGAATGTGAATGAGTTGGATAGTTGTTTGGTGACGGTGCAGGCCGTCAAGTCCATGGAGGCGCATTCTGTTGTAGCGCTAGAGGGACGATTGGTTCGCCAAATTGATGATGACGAATTTATTTTTCGCGATGCCACGGGGGAAATTAAGGTAGGTGTGGGTGATTATGCTTGGAACGGTATCAATATTACGCCAAACGATCGTGTCCGCATTGAAGGGGCTATTGATAAAGGTTTTATCATGCCCACCACGATCGATGTGTATCAAATTCGAAAAATTCAATAATGCCACGGTGTTACCTCGGCATTGATTGGATGTAAACAGCCATTAAACCAACCGCACTTTTAAAGCGTTTTTCCTGCGTGATGTAACAATGAAAGTGCGGTTGTTATTTCTCAAGTTTTTATACCACGGTTTTTTATACTACAGTTTTTATACCACGATTTTTTTATACTACGGGTTTTTCCCGATAGAACAGTAAACCCGGTAAGGCTAAGCCGAAAACTAACGCGCCGAGAATAAAGGTCGTGTTAATAAAAGAAGCGATCATTTGTTCAAATAAAGCGTTGGAAAAGCCGTAGTGGTGAATTTGTACAATGGCAATCATTGCTTTGTATGCTTGTACGCCCGGAATCATGGGAATAATGGCGGCGACAGTAAACACTTTCGGATGTGCCAGATAACGATGAGACAAATGCACGCCAATAAAACCGATTAATGCCGCGCCCACTAAGGTGGCAAAGACAATAGGCACATCGTTATGCATGAGAATCGTGCGTGTAACATGTCCAAGCGCACCGAGGAGTGCACAATATTTTAACGCTTTCGGTGGCACATTAAACACCAAGGCAAACCCCACCGCCGGAACCGCGGCAAAAAACATATCATCCAATAATAGCAGTAACCAATCCATCTTAATGTCCCCAAGTGGTGATGTTGAGTAGGCTCAAGGCAAACACAATGCCCAGACAAGCACCGAACGTGAGAATAGTGGCGATTGCCCAACGGCCGATGCCCATATTCACATATCCTTTTAAAATATCCGCTAAAGAATTGATGAGTGGAAAGCCCGGCACCAGTAACAACACGCTGGAAGCCAAAGCGATTTGTGGATCATTACCAAGTTGATATTTTAGGCTAAGGCCGGCAAGAAGTGAGGCAACAAAAGCAGTGACAGCAAAGACGATGATCGGATTGTAATGCCGTTTGGATAATTCTTGTCGCACAAACATGGCAACCGAGGCAGCGATGAAGGTAATGAGCGAAATGAGTGCATCACCGCCCGATAAATGAGCAAAAGAGGCGCAGGATAAGCCAATCATCAAGAGTACGAAATAACGGTTATATTTTAATGGCTTGAGTTGGGCGAGTTTCTTCCTGACCATGTGCAGGTTGTATATGTGATGTTCGGCAGATATCACAATACGCTGAACATCCGTCACCATTTGCATATTAATGCCTTTGTCGCTGTTTTTACGGGTGGTCGTGATGCAGTGGTTGTTCGCCAAGGTGGTAATAATGACGGCATTAGCCGTGAGGGCGCATTCGACACTTTCAACCCCTAATGCCAAGCCAAGGCGTTGTGCCATTTGCGCCACGACGGTGCTTTCCGCACCATGTTGTAGCAATAACAGCGCCGTTTGCACGCATAAACGCGTGATTTCCCGTTGATCTTCGTGCGTGATATTTTCTTTTGTCATAATGAATCGACCTAAAATAAACGCATAGCATTATAGACCTTTCTCATAAAACAAAAAACGCTTAATGAAATCCCCTCGAAACAGGCGCAAAAGTGCGATGTGATTTTTAGATAAATTTTAGGATTTATGCTAACTTAAACGTATTTTCAATGAGGAGTCAGTATGCAACATCATCATAAAACGATTGTCGTGAAATTTGGTACCAGCACATTAACCCAAGGTTCCCCAAAATTGAATTTGGCTTATATGATGGAAATTGTGCGTCAACTTGCGCAATTACATCAAGCCGGTTTTCGCTTGGTGATCGTCACCTCCGGCGCTATTGCGGCAGGGCGTCATTATTTGAATCATCCGCAATTGCCACCAACAGTGGCTTCTAAGCAATTATTGGCGGCAGTGGGGCAGAGCCAGTTGATCCAGACCTGGGAAAAATTATTTGCGATTTATGACATTCACATCGGACAGATTTTGCTCACCCGCGCTGATATTGAAGATCGCGAACGTTTTTTGAATGCCCGCGATACATTGCAGGCGCTGTTAGACAATCAGATTATCCCGGTCATCAATGAAAATGACGCGGTGGCAACGGCGGAAATTAAAGTCGGGGATAACGATAATTTATCGGCATTGGTAGCGATTTTAGTGCAAGCAGAGCAGCTTTATTTGCTCACGGATCAGCAAGGGTTATTTGACAGCGACCCGCGTAAAAACCCGCAAGCGAGATTAATTCCCGTGGTGGATAAAATCACCGATCATATTCGTTCTATTGCCGGTGGTAGCGGGACGAATTTAGGCACAGGCGGAATGTCCACGAAAATCGCGGCAGCAGATGTTGCCACCCGCTCCGGCATTGAAACCATCATTGCACCGGGCAACCAAGCCAATGTGATTGTCGATTTGGCCTATGATCAGGCGATTGGTACGAAATTCACCGTGCAGGCGGATCGTTTGGAAAGCCGTAAACAGTGGCTATTTGCGGCACCCTCGGCCGGGGTATTGGTGGTGGATGACGGTGCCGAAAGTGCGGTGTTAATTCAGCATAAATCCTTATTGCCGGCAGGTATCGTCGAAGTTAGCGGACGTTTCTCCCGTGGCGAAGTGGTGCGTATTCGCACGCGATCAGGCAAGGATATTGCGCTGGGTATGCCGCGTTATAATAGCGATGCGTTAGAGCTTATCAAAGGTAAACATTCGCAAGATATTGAGCAGATTTTAGGCTATGAGTATGGCGCAGTGGCAGTGCATCGTGATGATATGATTGTGTTGTAATAACCTCAAAAAAACAAAAAACGGCGTTTGATGACGCCGTTTTTTATGGATAAATGCTAATTAAATAATATCTAATAATTCCACTTCGAATACCAATGGGCTGAATGGCGGAATTGCTGCACCGGCGCCACGTTCTCCATAGGCCAATTCATGTGGAATAGCCAAGCGCCATTTGGAACCGACCGGCATCATGGAAAGCGCTTCGAACCAATCTTTGATCACGCCGTTAACCGGAAATTCCGCCGGTTGACCACGAGCGACGAAACTGTCAAATACGGTGCCGTCAGGTAATGTGCCGGTGTAATGAACGCGTACGGTGTCGGTAGCGGATGGTACGTTGCCATTGCCTTCAACTAATAAACGTTCATCGTCAATATGCCCGATTTGGCTCACACGACCATCGGCCGGTAAGCAAAGTGCGGTTGGATTTTCATTTATTTTTCGCGCGTCTTCTTTTAGTTCTCGAATAAAAAATTGATTGAAACTTCTGTAGTTGCTGAAGTGTTCTTTTTGGGCTTCGCTCATGTCCACGTTGTATTTCTTCGCAAAAAGTTGGATAGCAAAATGTGTTATCGAGCCTCATTCTTGCTTAGCAAACCAGCCTGCCAGTTGGGTTAAATACAGTTGCGGCATAATGTATTGAAAAGCAACTTTCGCACGTTGCCAATAAGTGAATTTATTCATAATGGTTATTTTTCTACAAGATTAAATGAATGAGGGGTGATGATAACAACTTATTCGGCTTGTGCATTTGGTGTCGCTGAAGAGAAAATTTTCCGATTTTGTGACACATCCGACAGAAATGAATTGCACTTGTAATGTTTGATAATGGAGATGTTGAGTATAATCGATGGAAAAAATACCCCAAATTTCTACCGCACTTTTAACCTAACGAAGGAAGCCAGTATGGAACAAGAAAAATATTTTCGCAGTGCCGATGACACCGAACTTTTTTATCGTTATTGCCCGGCAAAAGATGCTAGTTGTGATAAGGCAATTGTGTTGTTTCATCGCGGGCATGAACATTCAGGACGCATGATGTTTGTCGCTGAGGAACTGGGTTTTGACGATTTTTCTTATTTTGCTTGGGATGCGCGCGGGCATGGTTTGAGCCCGGGTGAACGCGGTGATAGCCCAAGTTTGGGCACCTCCGTTGCCGATATTCAGGCATTTATGCAGCATATTGAACGGGAGTATGGCATCAAGGCGGAAAATATCTGCGTGATCGCGCAAAGTGTCGGTGCAGTGTTGGTTTCTGCTTGGCTACATGATTATGCGCCTAAAATCCGTTGTGCGGTGTTAGCGTCACCTGCTTTTAAAGTGAAACTTTATGTCCCTTTTGCCCGCGCAGGGTTAAAGCTGATGTATCGTCTGCGTGGCAATTTCTTCGTCAACAGCTATGTGAAAGCCCATTACCTTACCCACAATAAAGCCCGTCAAGAAAGTTACAATAACGATAAACTCATTGCTCGCGCGATTTCTGTACGTATTTTGCTCGGTTTATATGAGGCAGCGGATCGTGTGGTGGCAGACGCTCAGGCGATTACCGTACCAATTCAGCTGTTCATTTCGGGCAGTGACTGGGTCGTACATCATAAGCCACAGCATGATTTTTATAATCATCTAGGCAGTCATATTAAAGAACGTCATATTTTAAACGGTTTTTATCACGATACATTAGGCGAGGAAAATCGAGAAGTGGCGTTTAAAGAAATGCGCCGTTTCATTCGTCAGCGTTTTGCTGAGCCGTTACAACGGGTAGATGTTACCCATGCGCATATTCATAGTGCCAGCCGTATTGAGGCCGATGAGCTGGCAACACCGCTTTCTCCTTTTAGCCCTCGCGGTGCATTTTGGGCTGCTTATCGTCGATTGATGAAACTTGGTGCAAACTGGAGCGAAGGCCTGAAAATCGGCAAAGAAACCGGTTACGATTCCGGTAGTACGCTGGATTATGTATATCGTCACCAACCACAAGGAACCAATAAATTTGGTGTGTTAGTGGATAAAAATTATTTGAATGCTATTGGTTGGCGCGGCATTCGTCAGCGTAAGGTGAATATTGGCAAGGCGATTCAACTGGCGATGGAAAAATTACGCACAGCAGACAAACCCGTACATGTGCTGGATATTGCCTCTGGTCATGGGCGCTATGTGCTGGATGCGTTAACTGCCGACAGGTTGCCTGATTCCGTGCGGTTACGCGATTACAGCCCAATTAATGTTGAAGCAGGGCGTAAGCTAATTAAAGAGCGTCAGTTGCAGGATGTGGTGACTTTTGAGCAAATCAACGCCTATGATCGTAATAATTACCAAAACCTTGCTCCCCGCCCGACACTGGGGATTGTATCCGGTTTACATGAACTATTTGCCGACAACGATTTGATTATGAATTCCTTATATGGCTTTGGCGATGCTATTGAAGAGGGCGGTTATCTAATTTATACCGGACAACCGTGGCATCCGCAGCTGGAGCTCATTGCCCGTTGTTTAACCAGTCATAAAGAGGGCAATCCGGAGTGGGTAATGCGTCGTCGCAGTCAGCAGGAAATGGATCAGTTAGTGGAAAAAGCGGGTTTTGAGAAAATCCATCAATGGATTGATGAAGACGGCATTTTTACCGTGAGTTTGGCATTAAAAAAATAGTATACCTATGAAAAAAGCGGTATCTCATCGTCTCGGTTATTTAATTGCTGTAGGTGTGCTGTTCTACGCAACTTACGGCTTCAGTAATTGGTTTAGTGCACAACAGGAGAATGTAGCGGAGATTGTCTTTGCTTGGGAAGAACATATTCCTTTTCTGGCATGGACAATCGTACCTTATTGGTCGCTCAATGCCATATATGCGTTGGCGTTCTTTTTGGCTCGTGACAAGCGGGAATTACGACGTTATGTGGCACAATTATTACTAGCACAGTTGATTGCCATCAGTTGTTTTCTTCTATTTCCGCTGCAATTTAGTTGGCAAAAACCGCCTGCAGACGGATTTTCAGCGCTATTATTTGATTCCTTGGCGACTTTTGATCAGCCTTATAACCAAGCGCCGTCGTTACATATTATTCTGACGATCATTGTTGGTTCATTTTATTGGCGTTATTTACCGAAAATCTGGCGTTTGCCTTTAATTATTTGGCTTGGATTAATTGCGGTATCCGTATTGACGACTTACCAACATCATTTTATTGATGTCCCTACCGGTGTTCTGGTGGGCTGTTTGATTCTATGGGCGTTGCCTTATGAAGGAGCAAGTCCGTTACATGGTACAAGAGCCGATAGGTTTCGTCTTAAGCTCATGCGATATTACTTGGCGGGCGCACTCATTTTCTTCCTGCCGACTTTTCTTGGCGGGGCCTATCTTTGGTTTATTTGGATTAGCATTGCATTGTTGCTGGTGGCATATGCTTATCTATGGTCAGGGGCAAAGTTATTTCAAAAACAACCGAACGGCAGACATAGCATGGCGGCCACCCTATTGCTTTTGCCCTATCTGTTAGGTGTGAGACTGAATATTTTTTATTGGTTACAACATCAAGCGAAAGTGTCGGAAGTATTGCCTGGGGTGTTTATCGGTAGTGTCACGCAAGCGGCAAAATTTGAGGCCGTGTTGGACCTGTGTGCCGAATATCCTTGTATAAATCCACCCAAGGATTATGTTTTCATACCAATGTTGGATATGGTTCCCCCCGAATCTACCGAGCTTGTGCGGACGGTGCAGGAAATGCAACGTTTGCACAATAACCACCAATCAGTATTGATCTGTTGTGCTTTGGGTTATGGGCGCAGTGCCGCTGCGATGCTGGTTTGGTTGGTAGTTTATGGAGGTTGTGATAATTTAACCGAAGCCCAACGACAGCTTCGTGTTGCGCATCCCAATATGATATTGCCCGCAGCTACGGAACAAAAAGTGTTAGAGGCGATCTATCTCTTGCAAAAAATGCGATAAAAACTGACCGCACTTTTAGGAGGAAATTATGTCTGCACAAGCCCGTTTAACCTCTCATTTGCTTGCTACGGCACGTTACATCGGTGTATTGAATCTCGTGGTGTTTGCGTTGTCTTTCCGCCTTGATTCAGGCTTCTTCTGTTTACAGATTTTACTTTGCGCGGCCTTACTCTATTTACATATTCGGATTTATTTTGATCAAATGCTATTTAGCGATTTGGCACATCAGCACATTACTACAGAAGAATTAGATAAGGCACTTGGCGTGTTAAAACTGAAAATGCCACAAGGCGACCGTAATATTGCCGAACGCGTGCAAGGTGCTTTAAGGTTGTGGAAGTATGTTTTATACGGTACAGGAATACAGTTATTGTTACTTTTTTTAGCGAGTTGATTTTATTTTTTATAGCAGAGTGCAATACGGTATAACCTCGAGTAACCCTATGTAATTTATTGTAAATTATTGTAAACACATGAAATAGCAAGGGATTTTACGTTACAATAACGCCCGATTTTTCCATCACTTATTTAGGTATGCGATACCTAAGGAACCTCTTATTTTGTGATGGTGTTTCTTTTAAATTCTTCCTACATTTTAATTACAATAATCATGATGGTTAATAAACCACGTGTTGCGCAATTCTTTCATGCGGCATTAGAAAGTTATGAGCAAAATTCTGTTGCTTATCAGAAAATTGGACAGCATTTACTTCAAATATTATTAAATAATCAGTTAAGCGGTTTTCAGAATGTGCTGGAAATCGGTTGTGGGACCGGGATTTTTACCCGTCTGTTAATGCAAAATATTCACCCGAAAAGTTGGGATTTAAATGATTTATGTGATGTTTCTTCTCAGTTAAAAAATAATCTACCTCATCAAAATTATTCTTTTTATCAAGCAGATGGCGAATATTTAAACTTCACCGATAAACAATATGATTTGATTGTTTCTTGCTGCAACGGTGCAGTGGTTTGAGAATCAGCAAGCGTTTATTCAACTGAAATTAAAAGGACTGAGTCCGATACAATATCGTTGTCAGTCCTTGAATTAATCGTCTAGATTTTGGGGGGCAGATTATTTTTACCGCACTTTTTTCATCGTATCTTTACTCTATAGAGGATGAATTTGATTTTTGTTTTGCGAGGTTTTTGCGCATTTTTGTGTTCAGTGATTCCACCAGCACAGAAAAGCCCATAGCAAAATAAATATACGCTTTAGGAACATGAATACCGGCACTTTCAATGATTAAGGTTACCCCAATGAGGATCAAAAAGGTCAACGCTAAAATTTTGAAGGTTGGGTGGCTTTCCACAAAATCACCGATGGGTTTCGCGGCAAACATCATCATGCCCACGGCGATAATAATGGCGCTGACCATAATGCCAATTTGATTGACCATCCCCACCGCCGTAATCACGGAGTCGAGTGAGAAGACGATGTCCAGCAAGGCAATTTGAATCAATACGCCGATAAAACTCACTTTCTTATGGTTTTCGTGATGTGCCTCTTCCTTATGTGGCACCATCGCTTCGCGAATTTCATTCATACTTTTGACGATCAAGAATAAACCACCAAAGAAGAGAATCAAATCACGGCCGGAGACGCCCTTGCCCAGAATCTCAAAGAGCGGCTCAGTAAGTCGCATCATCCAAGAAAGTGTTAATAAAAGTAGGATACGTGTTCCCATTGCCAGACCTAACCCGATAATACGCCCCGGTTGGCGTTGTTTTTCCGGTAATTTGGCAACAAGAATGCTGATTAAAATAATGTTGTCGATACCCAATACGATTTCTAGTGCCGCAAGGGTAAATAAGGCGACTAACGCCTCAGGGCTGAATAGCCATTCAAACATAATGTTTCCTTAAAGTACAAATGGGTGCGCGATCATATAGCTTTGACGATGAAATGAAAAGAGGCTAAATGCTCTGCTGCACAAATTGTTGCAGAATTTCGTGGGTAAATGCTTTACGCAAGTAAAAACCAAGAGGAAGCGTATCAATAATTTCGCCATTTTTGCCGATGCCTTTGGTTAAGGACTTACTATTCGCGCCTTTCGGGCGGAGTTGCAAGACTTCGCCTAAACGCGCATTAATTTTATCCAGTTGACCTAGCACGATGTAATCCATGAGTTCTTCCCAATCTCGTTGCAGTAGGCGTTCTTGCTGCTCGTTAGGTTGCCAAAGAATAGGCGTACCGATGTGTCGTTTTGCCAAGGGAATAGAACGGCTTCCTTCAATAGGGATCCAAAGCACGCGGGACAACTTATGGCGCACATGGGAATTTTGCCAATTCACACCACTATTTTGGATGAGAGGGGCAAGGCTCACGAACGTGGTTTCCAAAGGATAGCCTTGCGCGTTAATGGGGATCGTTTTTAACTCAATACCTAAATGGCGGAAGTCCTGTTCCGCTTTACTGCCTGCCGTTGCACCCAGCGCTGTTTCAAGCAGCATACCCACCCAGCCTTTATCACGTTTTAAATCCGGTGGCACCGGAATGCCGAGTTGTGTCGCTAAGTCGCCAAAACTGAGTCCGGCAATGGCTTGCGCGCGGGAAAGAAGTTCTTCAGTCGTTTTTGGGATCATTGGTGATATTTCTTGAAAAAACGAGGCTTAACGGTTTCTTTGCCTTTATCAATGTAAGGGATATTTTCCAGCTGAAGCAGAAAACGTTTAGCGACTAAGCCGCCACCGAATCCGGTCAGCGTTCCGTCTTTGCCTAAAATGCGATGGCAAGGAATAATAATACTAATCGGGTTGCTCCCGACTGCGCCACCCACCGCACGCACCGCATTGGGGTTCTCAATGCGTTTGGCTAACTCGCCATAACTTGTGGTTTCTCCATGGCCGATTTGGCGTAGCGCTTGCCAAATGCGTTGCTGAAATGGTGTGCCTTGCGGTGCTAGCGGAATGTCATCAAAACGTTCCGGTTCACCGTTGAAATAACGCTCAAGAGCGGAACACACTTGCGTAAACAGGAGTAAATCGTTGTTTTCCTGCCATTTTGGATTCGGCGCAAATTGTTCCAGTTCAAAATCTAAATGGGTCAAATACGCGCCATCGGATAGCATCAGTAATTTGCCGATGGGCGAGGCGTAATAGCGGTAAAAAAGTGCGGTCATATTTTTCTCTGTTTCACAAAAATAAAAGCGTACCGAAGTACGCTTTATATTATGCGGAATTTTTATGCCGATTAGAAACGGTAATTGAGGTTTAAACCGTAAAGGTTGGCAGATGCTTTTGTGGTGTAATCTGCTTCAACAACGAGCAAGCCTTTAATATTTTGTGTTTCAACAAAGTGTTTTTTCTTGCCACGTAAATGAGAAAAACCAACATCAACAGATAAATCCGGTGTGAATTTATAGGTTGCACCTAAGCTATACCACATACGATCCGTGTCAGGAATTGACGCAGATAAATGTTTTTTACTTGCAGCTTGATCGTATGCTAAACCGGCACGTAAAGTGAGCGCATCACTGAAGTTATAGGTTGTACCAACAGCAAAGCGAGAATTGTTTTTGTATTCTTCTTTCTTCGCAAAAGCTTCATAGCCGGAGCCATCTTGGTATGTGCCACGTAATTCTTTGAAACGGTTCCATTCCGTATATTTATAGCTATAGTGGACAGCCCAGTGATCGGTTAGTTGATGGAAACCGGAGAATTCCCAGTAAGCAGGTAATTTCAAGGTTAGGCTACCTTCAGCAACATAAGGCGTTAATGCACCTTGATGTTGTTGTAAGCTAAGTGCATTGCGATCGGTAAAGTCAATATCGATTTTGGAATGATAAGCTAAACCAAGGCGGTTATCTTGGTTAAATTCATACATTAAACCGGCATTCCAACCAAATCCCCAAGCATTATCTTTTAAATGTACGAGGGAGTCCTGTTTATCTAAGCTTTTTAAGTTATTGATGGTTTTTTGGGCTAAAGCATCAGCGACTGCTTGTGGAACAGTTGGATTTTTAGCGCGGATTGCCCCACTTAATCGGCTTTTTACATTGCTTTCGCCCATGACTGCGAGCATATTTTTAACTCCGGTAATGGCAATCCCTGCGGTACGTTCAACTTCAGCTTTGGCATAAACACCATTAATTCCTAGACCGGCAGTTAAATTATCAGTGATTTTGTATGAGCCGCTTAGGTTTAAGTTAATTGTTGTTAAATCGGTTACCCCACCGAAAATGCCGGCATCGTAGTCACGAGAGTATTCACTTTTTAAACCAAAGTTAACATTCATTCCCGCGCCTAAAGCAAATTTGTCATTGAGCGGAGAAACAAAATACATGTTAGGGATAAAGGCACCTGGAACAACGCTATTTGCATTTGCGTTTCCGGTCGCAAGCTTTAATCCGCTTGCGGTGGTAGCCGTTACCGGACCATACATGTGAATGCGTGAGTCTACATAAACACCGCCTGCAGAAAATTCTTTTTGTTTGAAGAGGCTCATTAATGCCGGGTTAGTGGCGACTACAGAGGCGTTATCGGCCATTGCCGCTTCACCTGCATAAGCGCGGCCTAAACCAGAGGTAGAAACCTCCGCTAATTGGAATGCGGCAGCGGATGCACCGGTTGCAGCACCAAGAAGAAGAGTAGAGAGTAGTGTTTTTGTCAATTTGCTCGTTGTCATTTTGTTACCTTTTTCTGCGCCTGCCCGAAGGTGACGTCTGGTCAAAGTTTATTGGTTGTTATTTTAAAAGTTGGTCATTCTAAGAAAGGCAGGGAGAGGGAGCAATGTTCTTTTCGATTTTTATAAAGTGTTCAGACCAGTCAGGCAGGAAAAGTGATCTGCACCCCAAAACCTGGACACCTATTTTGAGGTGCAGATTATGTCTTACTCTTATCAATT
>ERZ772909.754-NODE-754-length-19146-cov-9.836048_pt1 | contig 19146 bp, 13 predicted proteins | sample MGYA00511137_ERZ772909 | MGnify/ENA primary metagenome ERZ772909 (study PRJEB29015, sample SAMEA2738095) | human oral metagenome | biome: human oral; feature: human-associated habitat; material: saliva | place: China | collected 2270 ... | reverse complement strand
CCGCCTGGGTTGCACTCTCAGGTAGGCCGCCCGGCCTCGTCTTTACCTTCACGATCGGCCACATCATCACGTTCATGTTCTGGTTTGCTCTCGTGTCGTGGTCGGGCACCGTGACCTCCGCGATCGAACGAGCCCTCAAAGCCGAGGAGCAGGCGCGCCTGGAGAGGGAACTGCAGGTGAGCATTAATTCGGCCATGGCGGTCAAGCTCGCTGACGTGTCCGTTCGCGCGCGCAGGACCCTCGAGGCGCTCAGGGATGAAGAAGTGACACCTGAGATCGCCATGGAGGCGCGCCTGCTCGAGGCGGAGCTGCGCGACGAGATCCGCGCTCCCTTCTTCACCGGAACCGCCGTCGTGGAAGCGGCGCGTCGCGCGCGAGGACGAGGGGTCGAGGTCCTCCTGCTCGATGACCGCGGAGGCGAAGGTGTGCGTGGAACCGGGGAAGGGGACGACGACGCACTGTGTTCGCTCATCGTTGAGCGCGCCAGCACTGCCCTCGACGAGGCCGTGGCCGGGCGCGTCGTCGTGCGGGTGTGTCCCGCGGGCAGACGGTGGGCCGCGACGATCCTCACCGACGCGGGGCTGGCCGTCGTGGAATCGAAGGCGGCATCGACGAGCGTCTGTTGAGTGGGGAAGCCTCGTTCCATCACTGAAGCGCTACACAGTTACTGTGTATAACTTGTGATATTTGCGACACTGTGGGGTGTGCGTTGGGGGATACTGGAAGTGTCCTCTGATGGAGGGCGATTCTTTCACATCACAACACAGGTATTAGGAGTCTGACATGACGCGATGGAAGAAGGCGGTCGGCGTCGTAGCGGCCGTCATGGTTGTGGTCTCGCTGACGGCGTGCTCTGGATCAACGAGGACCAAGGGGGGTGACACGACCTGCGGGGAGTATTTGACGATGTCCTCTGACGATCAATATGAGGCGGTCAAGGACCTCCTGTCGGAGAAGGGGGAGACTCCTTCAAAAGCCATGATTCAGCTGAGTGTCAGTTCAGCGAAGCTCTTTTGTGTGACGGCGGGCGACGATCAGTCCAAGATTCGCGAGATCAACGGATAGGCGGCGCGCGTTCCCACTCATTCACCTTGATGTGCGGACGAGTGAACGTGGCTGTGGGGGCCACCCATTGGGTGGCCCCCACGTATGTCGTGCCTCGTGCGTTGGCTACTTGTTGATATGGCGGCCGAGCCAGGCTTTGAGATCCGGGTAAATCGACGGATTTTTCGACAGCGCCAACCACAGGTCAGGCCTCGTCCGAGCGATCTCCGCCTGGACCTCCCACGGCGTCGCCGGATCTATCGCGTCGGCGGCAGTGAAGCGGCTTCCCGGCGAGACTGCCGCGCGCGTCATGTCGAGGTCATCATCGTCGTAGGCGTCGGCCGAGGCCTGCTGAGGCTGAGCGATGTCCGGTGCCTGTTGGGGCGCCGAGACCTGCTGGGGTTCCGGGGCTTGCTGGGGTTCCGGGGCTTGCTGCAGGTCAGGTGCGGGCGAAGCGAGCGGGCCAACCGAGAACGGCTGATTGACCGGGGCGTCCTCGCTGGAGGAGGTGAGAGGGCCAATCGAGATCGGGCGGTTAAGCTCTTCGGCCGCGCTCTGGCGTGGTGCAGGGGCTTCCGGGGCCGGAGGCATCGACGGCGCAACCGCTGCCGGCGCGGGAGCCGACGCGGAGGGCGCGCCGGAGGCTGGCGTGTGCACCTGCTGAGCCACGGCCTCGTTCGTGAGAGGCTGTGCAACGTTGGCCGCCTGGGGCTGCGAGAACGCCGGTGCCGCGGGCGTCGTCAGAGCGCTCGGCGCCACTTGAGTGGCGGTGGTGGCCTGCGCAACCCACGCCTGGTAGGCCTGCGCCTCCTGAGCGTTGGCGGCGGGCGGGCGCTTCCACGGCTCGGGGTCCTCGGCGGCGAGGGGATCGGGCAGCGCCGCCGGCCCGAAGAAATCCAAGGCCAGGACCGCTACCGCACCACCAACGATGAACAGCGACGGAAGGAGCCTCTGATCCTCGTCGGCCAGCAGGAAAAACCACGGCAAGCCGATGGCGAGCACCGCCAGTGCGATGAAGTGTGGGGTGGTGTGTTTCATTTCCACTTCACCTTTCCTTGTTCACTGATGATCTCGCAGTACGGGTCACATGCCCTCATCGCCCTGATGACGCGCCGTTCCAGATTGGCTAGGCTCCTGGCCTCGGGCACCAGACCGTTGAACTGCAATGCTTGGACGACGCTCCACAGGAGCTGCGTGCCTTCTTTGTCGGTGAGCAGCGTTGCAGACCACTGCGTGAAGGTCAGGCGGCCCTTCGATTGGAAAATGAGACCGGTGGGATCGTCCGAGCGCCATTTGAAGATGCTGGCGGGCCACCACAGTGGGGCCTTTTCGCTGGCCGGGACGTCGATTGCCTCCCACGCAGCCTCAAGGAGTGCGTGAGCAGACACTGATTTCGGGGTGATGAGGTGTGTTCTGCCCACCGCCCCCTCGCCCTCGCGGTGCGCTTTCCGGAAAATCAGCTGGGTGATCTTCGCGGAGATTTCCTGACGCAGCCGTATCCACCCGTAATAGAGGAAGCCGCAAGCGATGAGAATGATGATTGCTATCGCCGTGGTCATGATGTGTTCTCCTAGTTGGCGATGAGTGCCTTGATGAGCGCAGGCAGTCGTGACGGTTCAGCGGTGGAGAAAAGCGTTTTGTCGACGACCAACCCTTCGCCCTCGCGGTGCACGGCCGAGACAACGTCTGTGATTTGGAATCCGCGGGAGACTTCTCCCCGGTAATCGAGAACAACGAAACCGGAGGCGTCGGTTCCGAGAGATTCGTCAATGAAACTCATGCACGTCGATTCAAGGACCTCGGCCACCGCATCCGACGTAAGGTGGTCGATGCGGTGGATGCCCATCGGCATGCGCAGGTCGCTGAGCCACATCTCGCTGTCGTTCGTCAGAATGAACAGCTGGAGGTCTGGAGTCGCCAGCTCTCCGTCGGTGGTGATGTAGAGGGTCGCGATCCTGCGCGTCGCGCTGCCGTAGCCTGCAATCACTTCTAGGTCGGGATGGGGGCCTTCCTCCGTTGCCAGTCCACGGACCAGAAGAGAACGAATTCCTCGTATGTCCGCATCGTCTCGCGATTCCGTCGGAACGGTCATGAGCGGCCAATTCCATCCGTCCTTGATTTGGCCGATGGTGACCAGTTCATCGTCGGTGAGTAGGATTGTCATCGTCCGTACCTATCTCGCGTATCTTTAATGGCTTTTGTAATAATGTTCCAAGCGCCTTTGGCGTATTGAATCTTCCTTCCAATGGGATCGCTCTTTCGTTTCTCCCCACTGGACTCAACTAACGCATCCCACACGGTGACGCCTTTCGGCCACGGACCGCTCATCTTGACGCGTGCGCTCTCTTCTCCGACTGCTTTCCACCACTTCAACGCTTGGGTACCCCACTTGATGTGTGGAATCAACTTGGTGGGGAGAGGGGCCTTCTTGGCGACCTTTGCAAGCAAATCCACTCCAGTCGAGAACTTTTCGTAATTGCTCCCGCCCTTCATAGCCTCGATAAACTTGTTTGCATCTTTGAGAGGGCCGACATTTCCCGCCTTCGCGAGGATGTCTTTAAGTCCCGTTCCGCTCGTATTCGTGGGAAGAATCGAATCAGACAGGGCCCTCGGAGAACCTGTGAACACAGGGTGGGTACCGTTATGGGAACCTCCCGCGGAGGCACCACCTCCCGCAGAACCTCCCCCCTGTGCGGATGCATGTTCCTGTTCGTTGGCGTTGCGGGTCAGTGAGTCCGCGCTCTTGCGCAGTGCTTCAACAACCTGACGGACTTTCGGCGCGAGGTCCGATTGCCACTGGTTTCGGAAGCTGTCGGCGTCGGCACCTTTCCAGGGGCTTTCGGTAATCTGCCGGGAGATGCCCTGGGTGATGGTGGACTCCAGATACTCCGCCTTCTGGCGGAAGGTTTGCGCTGCCTTGCGTAGCTGCTCAACGTCTGCACCGACGGCTGCCATGACGATTCCTTTTGATTAGTCGATCATTCTTGTATGTCTGATGAACGGGCATCACACTGAGATGATGGGGCCCCGAAACTGTCGGTGACGGAGCCCCATCCGGAGGATCACCTGTTCGCAACCTCTTGCTGCTCGCGAGCGTTCCGCGAGGCACTCTGGCTCGCTTGCTTGAGAGACTCCGAGACCTGGCGCAGCTTCTGGGACAGGGTAGAATTCCAGTCGTTGCGGAACTGGTCAGCGTCCGGTCCCTTCCATTCCGTCGACTGCAGCGTGCTGTTCAGCGTGCTGATCATGTTGGTGATGTCCGTTGCCTTCTGGTCCAGCTGGCGCGACAGGTTCTGTACCTGTTCCACATCCATACCGAGGAATGCCATCAGAGTCTCCTTTGTGTTGTGCCCCGCCGTGGTCGGCGGAGTCTTTGTGGGTTTCCCCTCGTTATTGATTTTGGCAATACTGATAGTTACTGGCAATGGGGACTAGTCCCCATGCGATGTCAGATGCGGGGGACCTGGACTTTCCAGATCTTTCCGTTCTGTGTAAAGAATCCTCGGCCAGGACTCATCTCGCGTCCGGGCAAACCGGGAACCGACGTGCCGACAACCCCATCGCCATCCCCGAACGAGGGGCACAGAACCAAGCCTGCGCGCCCGCCTCGCATCAACTGGCCGAGCGAACCTGAACGTGACCACCCAGGCAGGTCCGCCTCGGCGATGACGAGATGCCCGTTCTGCTTGGCCTTGACGATGGCTGTCTGTAATGTGTCTGCGGCGTTGTAGTCGAAATCCCCAGCCCCCTCAATAACGAGGATGACTCCTGGGGCATCCTCTGGGGCTGGTGCCTGGAAGAAGGGCTCCGACGCGGTCAACAATTCAGCAACGGCATCAGCACCGCGAGCAGTCGACTCCCACACCGGGTCCTCCGCCAGCGCGGAGCGCCCCGATGATGCGTGCAGGAACCGCGAGTACGGGTACGTTGCATGGAGGGTATGGACCAACCACGCCAGCGCGTTGGAACGGCCGGTCTGTGGGCCTCCACCGATAGCGAGTGTGCCGACAGCCCTGAATGAGAGGGGCGCGAGGGCCTCCGCCTCCATACCAATGACCGGGTACCCATTGAGCGAGGCGGGGATCGAATCGGCTGTGACCAGGGTGGGAAGGGAACCGATCGGCGTCGGTCGAACCCGGTTGCGCAGCACGCCGATCGACGCGATTTCTTCCATCATGCGGGCTTGGGCGAGGGGATTGACGTTGCTGCCCAGAACAGCCAACTGCAGCACGTTGGGGTTGCCGACCTGCATGGCGCGTCCGGGGGGACTCGTGGGGGTGAGCACGTCCTTGGGGAGACCGAGGTTGAGGTAGGACTCCTCGTCGGTCATTCGTAGGACGATCTTGCGCTGGAAGTTTGAGGCGAGAGAGGTCGGGATCGCCTGCGTGCGATCCGCGGTGACAGCGACGTGGACACCGACTGCGCGACCGTCGAGGAGGATCTGCTGGAAGCGGGTCCAGAGCCGTGCCTTGGCGGTGGTGGACTGGTACTCCTCGCTGAAAGCGCCGATCCCGTCGACGAGAAGGAGCAGGCGAGGCTCGTCTTTCTTGCCGGAAATCTTTCGGTAGAAGGTCAAGTCGGAGGCGCGTACTTTCGAATATCGGCTTGCCCTGTCGTCGACAATGGAGCCGATCAAGGTGAGCAGACGCGTGACGCGTTCCTCGTCGTCCCCGGGAACGACGTCACCGACGTGCGGCATGGCCTTGATCATGTCGAGGCCGCCGCCCGCGAAGTCGAGTCCGTACACCTCAACAGGTCCGGAACTAGGAGTGATCGCTGCCGCGACGGCCAGCGATCGGAGCGCTTGCGTCTTGCCGGAACCCGATGCTCCGTAGTAGGCGATATTGCCTTCCTTATCGGGCAAGAAATACTCGGTGATCTGATCCTGCTCGGCGGGTGCGTCAAGAACACCGAGGACCAGCTCGGAATCACGTCGCTGCTTGAGTTCAGCAATGTCGTAGGTGGGCGCGAGCTCAGACAACCAAGGCTTACGTGGCTGAGGGATACCGGCCATCGCGGCGGCACTCTTGAGGGTTGCGACGACGCGCTGAATATCCGTGGCGACGTCGTCGCCTGGGCGGGGGAGTTTCGGCGTGTGCCACTTAGGAGTCAGACCAAACCCGAGCTGTTCCACTTCGACGGAGACGGTCTTGACGTCCTCAACTGTTTTCGCCCCCGGGTAACCGCTCTGGAACACGGAAATACGTCCGGGACCGGTCTTTGCGGCGGCGCGGCCGGGCGCAGACTGGGGGAAGTGAGCAGCCATGGCATCCCCGAGAACGTCCTGAGAGTCGTCTGTGTCTGCCATACGTAGGGCGACGCGAAGGTTCGTGTTCGCTCGAAGGTTCTCCTTGATGACTCCCGAGGGGCGCTGTGTCGCGAGGATGAGGTGCAAGCCAAGGGAACGTCCACGCTGGGCGACGTCGACGACGCCGTCGACGAACTCAGGGACCTCATTGACTAGAGCCGCGAACTCGTCGACGACAATGATCAGGGACGGCGGACAATCGGGGTCGCCGGACTTCTCCAGGGTGACGAGGTCCTTGGCTCCCTTGCTATTGAGCAGCCTCTCTCGGTAGGTGAGTTCTGCGCGCAGTGATGTGAGGGCCCGTCGGACGAGGAACGGGGAGAGGTCCGTGACCAGGCCGACGAAGTGCGGGAGCTCCGTGCATTGTCCGAAGGCTGAGCCGCCCTTGTAATCGACGAAGAGGAAAGACAAGCGGTCGGGGGAGAGCGTCTGAGCCATGCCGAGTACCCACGCTTGGAGAAACTCGGACTTACCGGCACCCGTCGTACCGCCAACTAGGGCGTGTGGCCCCTGGGTACGCAGGTCGAGATGCAGTGGGGCCCCGGCTCCCATACCCACCAACGCCGCCATGGACATCTCCGGGACTGGTGTGTGGAGGGCCCCGGGTGTGCGGTCGATGATCGAATGGGAGGCACGCCAGTGCTCGATGACTGCCTCCGGGTTATCCGCGAGTTCCTTGCCGGTGAGGGTCACGTATGAGATCGCGCCGGGCAGATCCGAGTCGTCGTCAACAGGTACTCCGCCGTCGATAACAGGTGCGAGCGAGCGGGCGAGGCGGATGATGTCCTGTCGGCCGACGCGGTCCACAACTATGCCGGACAGGACACGGGAACCGGAAACATCGCCGATTGATGCGGTTCGTTCCTCAACAGCGACGAATGAACGGCATGCTGCGGGAAGATCGGCAAAATTGGAGGCGCTCCAGACGAAGTAGATCCCGTGATCGGGGCCGAGTTCGGCGATGCGGTTGAGGCGGGCGATGTCGGTGGTAGCGTCGTCGACGAAAACGATAACGGCGGGGATGATGTTCGGATAAGAGACCCCAGCATCGAGTGGTGTTCCGCTTTCTCGAGGTGACCGTGACGGGGAATCCGATGATGCGCTCTGCCCCTGGCTGATTCGGGCCTCAAGCAGTCCTTCCAACGCCTCGAGAAGCAAGGCACATGAAGGAGAATCTGCCGCGAGGTGAATAGATGAGCCGAGCGGTGAATGCGGGGACGCTGCATGAGGGAGCCATTCGAGCCAATCCCAGACACCCACACGTGAGTTGGACGTCATGCACACTGTGACGACCTCGGCCGGGGAGTATTCAGCGGCGATCTGGGCACCGATTGCCATCTGGACCTGTTCGAGCCAGTTGCCTGCACCACACAGTCCCAGGCTCCCAGCGGCACGTAGATCCGCGACAACGGGGACATCGGAGATCGTCGAAAACTCTGCGCGTAGCTGTCGAACACGCTCGAGGCAGTCAGGCAATCCCTTCCGATTCCCGTGATCTTCGAACTCTGCTTTCGACAGATCGGTGCCGATCCCCAGGCGGAGTTTGAGGAACTCCGGATGCTCGGGTCGGCGCAACCACAGGGAACCATCCCTGCGCAGAGCGCCCGCGATCACTTGATCGATCGGGGGGAATTGCGAGTGGCGGGCCTCCCGATCAGCGTCTTGGTGCTCTTGAAGTTCCTCGCGGATTGCCTTCAACGCCTGATCAAAGTGCAGTCGCTCCATCTCCACAGCCTTCTTGGCCTGGCGCTTTTGATCCCATGATGAACCGATCATCATCAGCGGGCTGAGGGCGACGAAGAGCACCGAATAGAGCTGTCGGGTAATTGCAAACATGACGGCACCCATCACCAAGGGCATCAGCAGAGCAATCACGGGGAAGCGGGTGGGTCCGGGTTCTTCAGGCAGTTCTGGCAGCTTGAATCGGCGGGTTCCGACCCGGGGGAGCACTTGAGGGGGACGGATAAATGCAATGTCGGTGGATTCGCCAGCGGACTCGGGTTGCCGTGTTTGGATCAGCTGGATCTGCGTGTCGCCCAGGGTCACGATGTCGTCCGCTTTGACCCTCGCCTTGTGCACACGCTGGTCGCCGAGGATAGTGCCGTTGGCTGAGTTGAGGTCTCGTATCTCGATCCCCGATCCGACGGTGATACGCGCGTGTTTCTTCGATACGCGGGGGTCAGCGAGGGTGATCGCGCAGGATGGAGAACGCCCAATAACCGTGCCGCCGAAGGCCAAGGGAACACGCATGCCTTTGTCGGGGCCGGCGAGGATCCGCAGCTCGCCCGCAACTCCGCCCGTGGGGACCGAACCATCGGTGGAAGCGATGTCGATGAGGGAACCCGAATGGAGGACAGTCTCAGTCACGAATGCTGTCGAAGGCAACACAGACACGACTCGTCCGCCGATGGGATCAAGAATTCTCAGGGTGACCGACTCGGGATCGATCGCCGGAGCGGCACCCTCCGGACCCGCTGCAGCGAGGACAGCAGCAACATCTCCGACCGTCGCCGTTGCATCGGTGGTGACCAGCAGGTCGATATCCTCGCGGGTACGCCCGCGCAGTGTCAGTTTGATCTTCATCGCCGGTCCTTTCCAGTGAGTGCATCGGGTGTGCTGTTGCGTCGTTTCTCATCGTCGAGCAGATACAGGTCGCTGCTGGAGACCAGCCGCGCCGCGACCGCGTATTCGACCAGCCTGACGCGCCTGTGTGTCGCCAAGGACCCCGGCCTGCCCCGCATGCCGGGCACGCCCATCCGGTCGAGCTTGTCGGCGACGTTGTCGAGCTTTCGGTTGAAGCGGGTGATTGGCCACCCCAGCCGCGCAGCAGCCTCGGCATTGCGCGGGATATCGGTCGCGCCGGAACCTGCTTGCGTTAGCCAGGGTTCGCACAGTGCCAGGATCAGCAGGTACTGCGACGGCGTGAAACGTGCTTCCCCGACCGTGGCCTCGCCGGTGTCGGCGGTGGGGGCAGCGTAGCTGCGGAATGTCGTCCCGCGCACGGTGATGGAGAACTCGTAGGTCGTCGGCCCGGCGGCGAATACGACGACGGCCGACTCGAAGACCAGGGGGATGCGCGCCCCGGGCCCGACCCGAGCCTGCATGGACCCCGAGGCGTCGGCGACGGTGACCGCGATCCGCGACCCAATGTTGTCCAGCCACCACAGGCCGTCGTGGCAGCTGATCCGCACAAGCCTGCGGTGCAGGTAGGGGTTGTCGTCAATGCACAGGTCGGCCTCGCGGCCAATGAGGAACTCCTGATCGGCGCGAACCTCGTAGATTTCGCCGCAGTAGTCGATGACCGCGGATACGTCCTCGGTGGACTTCGGTTGGATACTCTCCGCACTCATGGCGTCTCCACACATTCGATGGCCTCGTTCGAGGAGCGCCCGTCCGAGTTGCGCACGGCGACCGACAGGCAGGTGCGCCCCGGTACAACCGGAACGGTGACCGTCGTCTCCTTCGTCTGGCGCACAGGGTGGTCCTCCTTGGGGTCCTCGACGTGGTAGAGGTACGTCGTCCCGGTGCCGACCGCGTCCCACGTGAAGGTGACCCCCTCAGGGGTGACCGTGCCCGCCAGACCGGTAATCGACGCGTTCGCGTTGGCGGAGGGCAGCCCGTCGAGTGGAGGCGCATCAGGCGAGGACTGGGCCGGAGCCACCGTGCTTCCTTCGCCGCGCAGCACCGTCCACACGCCGAAGGCGATGCCGCTCACGAGGAGAAGCACGAGCAGGAACCCAGCCACGACCGAGCCGAAGCCCCTGGAGGGAGCCTCCTCGGCCTCGTCCGTCTCAGAGGCCCGAGGCGCGTCCTCACGCGTGGACACCGCGTTCGCGGGACCGCTCTGCGGCGCGCTTGCCGGAGCCGGGGCCGGGTCCACCTTCGCCAGGACGGCGACCGTGCGGTCATCCTCCTCGTCAGGGACGGACGAGGCCGGGGCTGGGGCGTGGGAAGAAAACACGGCGATGGGCGCCGCGCAGGTCTCGTCCCCCTCCTCATCCTCAAAGGTCCCGGTGGGCGCTTCCACCCCCATGGCCTCGAAGGGCGTGGGGGTCAGGCGCAGCGAAGACTGCACGTTTTGAAGCGCGAGGGCGAACTCCCGTGCCGACTGGTAGCGCCGCTTGGGGTCCTTGGACATCGCAATCGCGAGGATGCGCTCGAGCTCCGCGGGCACGTCGCTGCGGCCGATGGCAGGCACTGGGGAGCGCAGCACGCGGTTGAGTACGGAGAGCTCGCGGTTATCCCCTCCGGGAATCTCAAAGGGGGAGTGGCCTGTGAGGATACCGTGCACGGTCGCGGCCAGGGAATAGACGTCGATCGTGGGACCGAAGGGACCCGTGCCGTCCTGCTGCTCCGGCGGTGCCCACGCCACGGAGAAACCGCCCGGGGATTCCTCGCCCGATCCCGTCTGTGCGGCGATGCCGAAGTCAGTGAGGACGGGGTGCCCAAACTGGGTGAACAGGATGTTCATGGGCTTGACGTCGCGGTGGATGATCCCGCGCTGGTGGAGCGTCTCCACCGCGCCCGCGATACGCACGCCGACGTCGAGCGCCTGGGACACGGGGATGCGGTGTTCTTTGGAACGCTGGCCCAGGTGCGGGGGCGGGCAGTACTCCATGACCAGGTAGTGGCGGCCGTCGTCCGCGATTCCCCCCGTGTAGAAGGACACGATGGACGGGTGGTTGGCGACCTGCGCCATCAGGTTCACTTCGGCGTCAAAGGCCGCCGAGGCCCGGGCGTTGGAATCCGGACGCAGGACCTTGACCGCCACGTCGCGTTGGGGCATCTGCTGGCGGAACAGGTAGACGTCGGCGAAACCGCCCGTGCCGAGGTGGCGGACGAACGTTGCGCCCGGAATTGCCGGGGGATCGAGTGGTTGTCGCATTACGCCTCCATTCGGAATGAGATGCCTTCGCCGAGCTCCACGACGTCCCCCGGTGTGAGGACCATGGCCACAGACCCGTCCAAGCGGACGGGGGCCTGCCCGGGGCGCATCAGCAGAGTGCCGTTTTGGGAGCCGAGGTCGTGGAGCCGCACGTCCCAGTCGTCGATCCGCAGCTCGCAGTGACTGCGAGATATCTTCTTGCCGGGGCTCGGGACAATGGCCAGGCGCGCGGGGGCGCGACCAGCGGTCGGGGTTGAGCGGGGACGTCGCCCGATGATGATGTCCTGGTCGAGGGGCACCTCTTCCCCCGTGGACAGGATGATCCGGCCCAGGTCTGGGCGCGGGACGGTGACGGAGCTGCTGCTCAGCGGAGACGAACAGATTCGACACGACGAGGCGTGGGTCGGGTTCGGGTGCCCCTTCTCGCACAGGACCGCCAGGACCTGCGGACCGACTGCTGCTGAAGCCGCCTGGACGCAGGACGTGTCCTGCGCGGGCTCGGTGGCAATCTGTCGCGCGTACTCGCGCAGCTCACGGGCGCGCTCCGGGAGCATCGTCTGTCCGTCGTGATCGCCCTCGGCCTGTGTCGCCGCAAGCCGTTGATAGGCGGCGCTGGGCGCGGCTTCCTGCGCTCGCGGAGCGCCTGAGGAGAGTCCGGGGACAGAGTCGATGAAGAAGCTTCCCGGGGGCGGGTCGAATCGGGGCTCGGGTTCTGCTGCCGAGACCGGCGGACCCGAAACCGCCTGACCGGGGACGGGTGGGACCGGATCATCGATGGCGGGCTCCGGTGCCTCCCGGTGCTCTGTCTCAGGCGGGGAGGCGAACGACGGGGGCCCGGGAACCGGGTCGTCGTCGATGACATCGGAGTTTTGAATCTGCCTGACGGCCGCTTGCTCGACGGAATACTCCGGACGCTCGGCACCGTAGAGGTATTCGAAGCGGGAACGCACGCCATCCTCCGCTTCCGCCTCGAGGGGTTCGTCCGCCGCATCGTCAGCTGTCGCTTCGAGGGGTGGCTTGTCGTCGTCGGGGTCTTCGGCCTCGTCCACGGGGTCGGGCTCGGGTGTCTCGTCCTCGCGCTCGTACCAGGGGATTTGCGTCTCTTCTCCCGAGGCCCCTGAGCCCGATGGCTCGTCGTCGGCAGGAACGGGGGCGGGGGCAGTCGGCCGGGCGATCACAGGTTCTGCCGCCGCGTCCTCCGGCTCGGATTCCTCCTCTTCCTCCTCCTCGTCGGACGGAGAGACAAACTGTGCGAAGAAGGCCGCAGCGGGGGAATCGTTGTCCTCGGCAGACAAGGAAGCGTCGTCGGCCTCACCCGCAGGCTCGTCAGACCCGGACGAGGCCCCCGCGAGCCAGGAGAGATCGGCGGAGGAACCCTCGCCGTCGGCAGGCGCGTCGCCCGAATCTGCGGGGGCGGGATCAGGCGGCAACGGCTCCTCGGGAGTCGCTTGCGCGCCCGCAGAGGGAACGGGTGCGCCGAGAGCGGGGGAGGCCTCGTCCGAAGCGACGACGGCGTTCGCGGAGGAAGCGGGCCCGGAGGAAGCAGGCCTGGAGGAAGCGGGGGAGGCCTCGTCCCAGGCCACGGACTCGACGGGGGAATCGGCGGGCGCGCCGCACGCTACCTCGCCGACCGTGCCCGACGCGAGCGTGGCCACGGGCAGGACGGCGCTGATCACCTGCCACCGGCAGGCCTCGGACGCGGGGCCGTCCACCGGCGTGGCGATCCGCCAGCCGGAATGCGTGCGGAAGCGGTGCTCAGACCACGTGATGACGCTGCCCCCGCTCACGGACGTCGGCCCCTCCGGCCCGTCGACGACGACCTCGAAAGCTCCGCGGACAGCGATGTGTGCTTCGCCCGACTCGTCGATGAGTGCGACGAAACTCGGCAGCGCGGCCAGGTTGGCGGCGAAGGCGGAGGTCAGCTCCTGGAGGAGGACAGCCAGGTCCGCGCCCTCCAGCATGAGCTCCCAGAATCGCTGGGCGAGCGCCTCATTGCCGGGCTCCAGGACGACGATTCCGCGCTCAGTGACAGCGGCCGGATACTGTCCGCTCGTCCACGTACGTTTAGGCATGGTGTTCCTCCGCTCGTTTCGCATCCGCCGGCTGCCGCGCCTCCGCAGGGTGCACGTTCGCACCTTCGGCAGAGTTGACGGTCACGTCGTTATCGACGGTTTCGTCGCCGGTACTCGACTGCCCCCACTCGGGCTCGGCCTCGAGGACATCCGCGATGACGACGGTGATGTTGTCCTTACCGCCAGCACCCAGCGCCTGTGCGATCAACTCGTCGGCTGCCTGCTCGCGGTCCTTGACGTGGCGCACGATCATCTCGATGAGCGCGTCCGTCACCTCTCCCGACAGCCCGTCGGAGCAGATCACCCACCGGTCGCCGCGATGCACGGGGACCATGAAGATATCGGCGGTGACATGACGGGTGGATCCGGCTCCCAGCGCCCGGGTGATGATGTTTCGGTGGGGCAGGGCGCGGGCCTCGACGTCGGTCACGTAGCCCGCGTCAATGAGTTCTTGAACCTCGGAATGATCGACAGAGATCTGCTCGAAACTCCCTTCGGAGAGCAGGTACGTCCGCGAGTCTCCGATGTTGAAAACGGCGGCGCAGGGCTTACCCCGGTACTCCTGGAATGCGATGCCCGTCAGGGTTGAACCCGGTGCCCGCGAGCCCGTTCCCAGATCCGCGACTGCCAACGCCGCGCGGGATACCGCGGTCGAGAGTAGGGCGGGGGTGGTGAACTCGCCCGGAGCCAACGAGTCACACATGGTGTCGACGACGACCCGAGAGGCGACGTCGCCCGCGTCGTTTCCTCCCATTCCGTCCGCCACGAAGTAGGTGGGGAAGGAAGCCCCCCACGAGTCTTCGTTGTGCGTGCGGCGGCGTCCCATATCCGTGCGGGCAGCGTGCGCGACGACGACCCGAGAACCCCCGGGGCCGACCGCTTCGACACACTCGTTACCCATTGATGACCACGCTCCGCTGCCCGTACCGGACGGTGTCTCCGGGCGCCGCGACGATGGGGGAACCGGGCACGACAGGTGTCTCCTGGCCGTCGGCGCGCACGACGACCGTGCCGCCGGTGGAGTGCAGGTCCTCGACAAGAACCCCCTCACGCGTCGCCGTGAGCACGACGTGAGTCTTCGATACCGTCCGATCCGGGTCATCGACGGGCACGAGGGAGGCAGTGGGGCGCGAGGCCGGGGCGACCGGGTTGCGCCCGAGCACGATCGAGCCGCCGAATGGATAGTCCACGCCCGTGTCGAAGGTGACCCGAGCCGTGTCGTAGCGCACCCCGAGCTGCGTGCGGTCATCGTCGTCATCCTCGTGGTGGGAGGAGGCCGACGCGCTCCCCGAATACGAGGACGAGGGCGGGGTGAAGGACAAAGGAGGCTCGGACACCTTGGGGGCTGGCGTGCTGACACCTGTGCCGGAAGTCGACCAAGGCGTTGCCCCGATATAGTCGGAGGAAGGCGCGGGTGCGCTCGCCGCGGGTGAAGAAACGGAGGGCGCTGCCGGGCTCGGATCGGGGATCGCACTTCCCCACGGCACGTGCACCGTCTCCGTTTCCTTTTCGGGCACTGTCGGGACAGGCGGCAGCGAAGCGGCGGCCGAGGACGTGGCGTTCCACGGGTGGACGACCGGCTCGGGCTCCTCCTCGGGCTCGGGGGCGGGGGTCTTGTAGGTGTCGCGTCCCGCCTTCGTGTTGATCGGGACGATGCCCAGCGTGCGGTCGAACCACGTCCGGTTCATCTCGTCCATGCTGGCGAAGCAGATGATGATGGAACCGACACCGAAGGTCAGCGTACCGATGACGCTTTGCAGGAGGAGCTTTCCCAGGCCCGCCCACCCGGCGGGAGCCCCCGAGTCATAGCGGACCCAACGCACGCCGGTCAAGGCCATGAGAGGACTCGCACCGGTGCGCACAAGCTTGAGGATCACGAAGGCGAGCCATGCGAAAGCCATCACTCCCGTAATAACGTTCAGCGTATTGAACGCGTCCAGTGACATCCTGTAGATGAACAGCAAGTAGAAGGGCGCGAAGGTCAGCAACACATCGAGCGTGCCATAGATGATCGTGGCGAGAATACGCCACGCCAGTCGGCGCCCGAGGCTGACCGCGACCGTCCCCGCCAGGTGTGGGGGAACCTGAACGGGATACTTGCCCGGAACGATCATTTCATACATTGTCCGTGCCTTTCAGGGGTGTGGTCTCGTCGGTGGCCGCGGGTGTTGTCTTCGTCGCGCGCCACTGGACGAGCAGCTCGATGAGGGAATCGACGCGCACGCGCAGAGGAACCCGGCGCATCCGCAGGGAACGCGTCGACAGGAACGCCCAGTAGCGCCGATACCAGGGTGTCTTCCCCGAAATCGCTGCCACGACCTCGTCCCTGATCTCCCAGGAACGCTCCGCGCCCCCACCCTGAGCGCCCGCGTCGGAGAACACGACGGCGTCGAGCGAACGGGCCATGGACACCAGCTCGGTGCACTGCTCGTCCCACCGGTGGAAACCGGTATCCGCGGGGATCTCGGCGCGGCGGTCCTCCAGCCGCGCGTCGATGGCGCGCGCTTGCGTCAGACGTGTCGCCCCCACGGGCACGCGCAGTCCGGTGTCCGTCGCGTAGTCGACGACGTCCTCCCATGCGCCCGCGGCGCGTTCTTCATCGGACCCCTGGGTGCGCCTGCGGCGCCGACGCAGCGCCTTGAAGAGGAGCAGACCCCAGATCGGGGAGAGCGCCAGGACGCCGAGGGCCGTCCAGCCCAGGATCGCCAGGAGGATACCGATCCACGCGGGCCAGCCCTCCTCGTTGTCGTCCGAGTCGTCGAAGGTGTCCGGCGGAAGCTCCGCCGGGTCCTGCGGCGGGTCCGGCGGCTGGAGGACCTGAGGCTTCGGATCGGGCTTGGGCTTGGGGACCTCCGTTTGGGGCACCTGGTCGCGTGGGGGAGTCGGGTCGAAGGCGACCCATCCAGCGCCCTCGAAGGGGACCTCGACCCACAGGTGCGTGTCCTTGCCCGTCATCGTCACCGGTCCCGAGGCCGGGGTCTCCGGGTGGAATCCCATGACGATCCGGGAGGGGATCTGTTGCGAGCGCAGCATGAGGAGCATCGCGACCGCGTACTGGTCGTCGTCGCCGATGAGCTGGTCGGCGCTCAGGAAGTCCTCGATGCGCGAGGTGCGGTGGCCCGGCAGGGAGAGCTGGTCGGAGCCGTCGGAGTAGAAGCCCTCGTCGTGGAGCGTGCGCTGAATGGCGCGGACCTGCGCGATGCCCGGTGCGGCGTCGCCGATCATCTCCGTGGCGGCGTCGGCGACTTCGGAGGGGACTCCCTCGTCGGCTGTTGACGTCGTGCGCGAGAACGCTCGGCCTTCAAGCTCCTCGTCGCTCCACTGACGCGTCACCACGCCGGTGACCCGGTAGGAGTCTCCCTGCGCGAGTCGCACGGTGGACAGCGCAGTCTCGAGGCGGTCGTGGAAGTAGAGCGCGTCAGCGAGCTGGTTGGCCCGATCAGAGGTGTACTCCAGGGAACGCACCCCGTCGACGGTGGGCACCCAGTTCCCCGAGTAGCCCTCGATACGCACGGTCACGTTCGAGGCCTGGGCGTCGGCGGGCGCGGGACTCTCGTAGAAGGAGGTTCCGACGTGACGGAATCCGGACCCGTTGGCGTTCGTGGCGATCTGGATGACCGTCCCGTCGTAGTAGTCGAGGGTCGCGAGGCGGAGCCTGCCTCCCTCGGGCAGCCCGTCGACCGTCAGGAGCTCTGTGTCCTTGTCGGTCGTGTTCAGGAAGCGGAACTGCGTGGCCGGTGAGTGGTATTCCTGGAGGTTGAGCGGCGGCTCGACGTAGTCGCGCGCGACCGTGCGGTGCGAATCCGTGACGACGACGCGCGTGAGGGGGACGGCGACCGCGAGGGCCAGGGCGATCAGCGTGACCGCGCCGAGGCCTCGGCGCACGGCGGGGTTGGCCGCGCGTTCGTGGAACTCGACGACCCCGCGCCCGCCCTCGCGGCGCGTGCGTCCGGCCACGTGCGCGGACCAGACGACGCCCACGATCACGGTGAACAGGCCGATCGGCAGGGCGAGGGGGGCTTGATGGGAGCTCCAGATAATGCCGAGGAGGCCCAGGATGCCGACGGGAGCAAGCGCCCACGCCGGTCGCTTGGTGCGCAGCACGATGGTGAGCGCGACGAAGGAGGTGACCAGGGCGCTCAGGAAGGGCATGATCGCCGGCCCGACGAAGATTCCGGCGGGTGGTTGAACGGTCAGCAGGTCCTTCCACGAGGTGATCGTGCCGATGACCAGCATCTGGATCGTTCGCTGCGTGGGCAGGACGTGGTAGGAGGTCGTTGTGGGCAGGGCGAGGGGGCCACCGGCTAGCAGGTAGGCGGCGGCCAAGGCCAGCGTCGATCCAATCGTCCTGACGCGAAGCGCGGCGGTGAGCGCGGCGACCAGGACGCCCACGACGAGGCCTCCCAGAGCTGCGACGTACCCGGTGGTTCCGCCAAAGACGGGGCCGTGGATAAGGGCCACTGCGGCGAGCAGCGAGACTACCGCGAGGGCGTCGATGCCGCGCCGGAGCGCGGAGGCGGCCAGGGGAGAAGGGTTCGTCGTCATCCGAGGGCCTTCCACATTCCGATGGCGAAGTCATCCAGGGTGGGCGCGACGACGACCGGCGTGTTGCCGAGAGTACGCAGCTCGAAGTCGGCGTCCATGTCGATGCGCACGCCGGTGATCACCATGTCGAGGGGGAGGCGCGTGAGGGCCGCGTGCAGGTCCGCCAGGGGGGTGCGCGATCCAGAGATGACGACGGCGGTCGAGGCCTGGGAGGCCTCGGTCCCAGCGCGCTGGGTCAGTGCGCTGATGCGTTCTGCGCCCAGGACGCGCTCGACCCCGGAGAGGGAGTCCATCGCGTGCATCGGGGTGGGGGTCTTGAGGTGGCCGACCTGGGTGTGCACCGAGACCTCCTTCGCATCGACGAGGGCCGCGCGCGCCATGGAGGCCGCCGCGGAGACGCCGATCTCGAACTCCTCGTCGCTGGCCCACGCGTCGGTGTCCAGGTCGAGGACGATGAGCAGGTGGGATCGGCGCGTTTCCTCAAATTGGCGGACCATGAGCTTGCCGACGCGCGCCGTGGAGCGCCAGTGGATGGCGCGCCGGTCGTCGCCGGGGACGTATTCGCGCAGGGCGTGGAAGGACACGTCAGCGGAGGACAGGTCCTGCGTGGTCGCTCCTTCGATGTCGCGGATGAAACCGACCGTCGAGGCGTTCATGGCGACCGTGCGCGGGTGGATGTAGAGCTCGGTGGCATCCGACCACGTTTGAACGCGGCGGACCAGGCCGAGGCCGTCGCCTCGGATCGTGGAGGCAGGGCCCACGGCGACGACGCCTCGCCGCGTCGTCGCGATTGCGAAGACCTCCTCGTGGTTCTCGTCCCGTCCCAGCGCCGGGCACAGGAACGAGTTCGCGCCCGCGCCGACGCGCAGCTCGACCATGGTGGCGCGCAGGCGCCGAGCCGTGGGGTTGGAGACTGTCAGCGCGCCGAGGGCTTTCTCGCCGACCGTCACGCGCGTGTTGGCGAGCCGCAGCGCGACGGCGTGCCCTGCCCGGCCCAGGGACCACAGGAGGGAGAGGGCCACCAGGGTCAGGCACGTGAAGCCCAGGACCGCGGCCTCGACCCACGAGAACAGGACGCCCGCCAGGGAGGCTCCCGCCCCGATGATCGCCGTTCCCCAGCCGAGCACAGTCAGGGATGACAGCAGTCGCAGGAACGAGCCGAGGCCGGGGACCCGCCGCGCCGCAGCGATGCAGGTCCGCCAGGAGGAGACGACCGTCGCCGACGCGCGCGCGAGAGCGACGCGCGCACGTGTGACGGCGTCGAGGCGCTCGCGCAGGTGGCGCTTGTCGGC